>LAZR01000100.1_pt1 | contig 116135 bp, 98 predicted proteins | sample 329461 | NCBI WGS metagenome assembly LAZR01 (sample SAMN03002196, study PRJNA259156) | marine sediment metagenome | biome: sea floor; feature: Hydrothermal impacted sediments; material: marine sediment; isolation source: Loki non-amplified sample from Loki's castle hydrothermal vent sediment ... | reverse complement strand
ATTTGTTGAAATTGATTATATATGGATCCATGTCTTTATTTAGAATTTTGAATTTTTAACTCTTCTTCAATTTTCAACAACCTATTATACTTTGCCATTCTTTCTTTTCTGGTAGGGGCACAGGTAGGATTCGAACCCGTCCCGGTCGTCCTGTATACATAGACGGCTTGCCCCATTAGAAATCTACGAATGACAAACTAAAAACCTAATTCGAATTATAATCAAGCTTTCGTTGCCAAAGATTTCTAACGGGGCGGTCGCTTGAACTAAGCACAAGCGTGCTTCAAGAACCGTTCTCGGACTTTTTTAGCTCCGTTTATTGTTGGAGTTTACTGAGAATCCTGCCCAGGGCCTCGATCTCTTGACCGTAAAGGGCCCAGTTGCCTTCTTTTTGGGCTTGCAGGGCTCGGTCAAAAATTCGCTTGGCTTCAGCTATTAGTTCTTCCTTTGTTTTTTCCTTCTTAATTTCTTTTTCCGGCACTTTCTCTTCAGCTCCTTCAAAGATCTGCCAAAGGCTTTCCTCTAAGGTTTTTTCCATAGCAATCCGGTTCTCGTAGGCTACAATCACTCGTTTTAATTCCGGAATTTTACCGCCTTCGGCCCGAAGATACAAAGGCCGGACATAAAGCAATGATTCTTCGATCGGAATAACCAGAAGGTTTCCCAGAATTACTTCCGAACCTCTTTGATCCCAAAGAGAAATTTGGCGGGAAATTTCAGCATCCTGATTAATCCGGTTAATAATCTGCTTGGGGCCGAAAACTAATTTTTGCTTAGGAAAACGGTAAACTACCAATTTTCCGTAATTTTCACCGTCTGACCTGGCTACCATCCAGGCAGATAAATTATCTTTCCCTCGAGGAGTAAAGGGAATCATCAAGATGAATTCTTCTTTGGTTTCTCCTGGTAATTTCATTATGATATGACGCATCATCGGATCTCCTCTTCCTTCAGCTATTACTGGAATCTGCCACTGATCTTCTTTATTGTAAAAAATCTGGGGTTCTGCCATATGATAAACGGTATAAAGGGCGGTCTGGTAAGCAAAAATATCCTCGGGATAACGGAGATGCCTTCTTAAATCCTCGGGCATCTCTTCAAGGGAGAGAAAGCTCCCTTTAAAAATTTTGGCATAAGTTCGGATTAACGGATCAGCGGGGTCAGCAACATAAAACTGCATCTCCCCGTCATAAGCATCGATAACTACTTTCAAAGAGTTTCGGATATAATTTAATCCTTTATCCCACGGCAAGAAACCCTCTATAAGTTGAGCATAAGGATAACGGTTGCTCGTGGTATAGGCGTCATAAATCCATTTTAACCTTCCCGAATCAGTAACTACCAAATAAGGATCGCTGTCAAAACGCAGAAAAGGCAAAACTTTTCTCACTCTTTCCTGGATATTCCGGTAATAGAGAATCCGGCTTTCTGGAGTAATATCGTTTGACAAAAGAATTTTTAAAGAATTAAACCGGGCAGCAAATAAGGCTTTCTTGACAAGACCATCAACCACTACCCCTCCTTTGCCAGTATAAGTAGTGAAAACATTTTCTTCACCGGAAGGATAATCAAACTCTTTGGCTTTGGTTTTAACAAAAACATAATCGGAAGAAAGTTCCCCAAAATATATTTCCGGACGAGTAACTTGGAGGGATTCCTTAGTAGAGACTGGCGGTAGATCTTTTATAAACAAAACCGGCAGCCCCTCTTTGGTTGCTTCGTTAACCGGTCCCAGAGCAATTCCAAAACCGTGGGTGAAAGTTAAACGAGTGTTAATAAACGTCCGATGGGGCAGGTTCTCGGTATTTAACTCTCGGGGAGAGAGCATAATCTGGCGATATTCTCCATCAATTTGATAGCGATCGTTGTCAATGGAAATAAAATCGTAGTAGGTGCGAATTTCCTGAATTTGGCCGAAGGTATCAAGAAGAGGTTCTCGGTCCCAAAGCCGAATATTTTTAATCGTAGATTGGTTGTTTTGGATATCAGCCATGGTCAGAGTCGTTTCTCCTCCAAGATCACGCTTTTCAATTCTATCTAACCCAAAAGCTTTTTGGGTGGCAGCAATATTATTGATAATGTAAGGAGATTCTTTAACCAATTCATTGGGAGCAACGATAAATTTTTGCAAAAGAGCTGGGTAAAGCCAGCCGCCGATGACAGAAACTCCAAGATATAAACCAACTGTCATAAACAAAAAACGTTTCTCGGACCTAAAAATATTGATAATTACAAACAAAGCTCCCAAAAGCAGAACAAATGTAAGTATTTTTAAAACCGGCAAAGTAGCGTGAAGATCGGTATAGGAGGCTCCGGTGAAAGGACCGGTAGTCGAATAAAGAAGGCTGGGTATTTTTATAAAATAAGTTGTGGCAGCCGCCACCAGAACAAGGAAAAAGATCAACACCGAGAGGTGAATTTTGGCCGGTTTTGCTATTCCAACTCTCATGAGCTTTCCCTCGTTCGAATAACGAAGAGGTTCGGGATTGGCTCGCCCGCCTAAATTTTGCTTCGCAAAATTTAGGTAGGCTCGAGGGAGAGAAAGACTGCCTCGGAAAAAATAAATAAGACCGGCTCCAATCAGGGAAACAAAAATAATCCAAAACAAAACTCCCGAAATCCACTGCCAGAAAGGTAAATCAAAGAAATAAAAAGAAATATCCCTCTGGAAAACCGGGTCTAGGATGCCAAAACTGGTTTTGTTAAAATATTTAAGAACGGTGTCCCAACTACTCCCGCCGGCTAAACCGGTAAAAAATCCAAGAACTGCAGAAATAACCAAACCGAATTTGTTTATATGTTTTCCGATGTCAATTTCTCCTCCTTTCTCGTCCAGTTTTATGAGAATCGGTTTTCCTTTGGTAAAATGTGTGGCTAACCTAAAATTAATATATATAAAACTAAAGGTCAGCAGACCGATAATAACCCCCAGGATAATTTTAGTTCCCAGAATGGTGGTAAAAATATTCTCAAAACCAATTTCCTGAAACCAAAACCAATCAGAAATCAAACCAACAATGCCAGTAATACTCGGCACAATAAAGAGCAAGAGAATTATAGCAACAAATAAAAGAAAATGTTTTTGACTCATATTTCAATCATTCGACAAGCTCATGATAGTGAACTCCGTCGTCCTTCAACTCGTTCAGGACGACCCTGCCTTCGACTGGCCCTGAGGGGCCGCTCAGGCCCTCGAACGGGAACTTGTTGAATGGGTCGAACCATAAATTCAGTACGATATTATTTTAACCTACCATTTTGCTACTTACAAACCCCGTAGGCAGTCTTATTATAATTTTCCAAAGCTTAAAATCGGTACTCTAATTGGTTCTACTCTGGAGAAGTTTTTCCAGAACCAGATTCTGACCTGTTCAAAATGCTCGTCGGCAGGTTTCCTTCGTCAAGACTTCGGAAGACGAACGACAGCTTTCCCTGTCCGTCCGAAGTTCTGAAGGAACGAAGGAGGACTTATCCGTCCGTGGTCCCGTTCTGCGGGACATAGGAGGAGAACCTTTTTTGTGAAGATTTAAGACTTAAACTCAGCTATAGTTTTAAAACTGCATGTGCAAGGAGCATTTTTACACATGTAGCAATTATTAGAAAACATAATAGAAAGTTCTTTTGCCATACTTTCTTCTATTGAATTAAAAACGCCCATAAAACAGGAGAATAAATCTGCGGCCTCTAATGGAATATTATTAAAATCCTCTTCCTTGTGTCCTCCTCTATAAGCTAAGATTGCTTCTGCAAATTCACCGATTTCTTCTGCTAAATGAATGCCTACGTGTTCTAAGGTTCGAGTTTCTGACGGATATATTTCACTAAACATGACTTGGAAGTCTTTAAGCGTTTTTGGACGTTTTTCTTCGTCTACAAAAACTTTTTGTCTTTTTCCTACTTTATTTTTTTTACAAGAGCAAGGGCACGAAGCACAATAAGAGCATAAATAAGGGAATCTTTTCCAAACTTCGTTCTCTAAACCTATGTGAAATTGGTTCATCATGGACATTAACCAGCTAAAAGAAATTAATAAATTAACTTTGGTTTTGTCTCTGTCTTCTTTCCTAATACCTTTGAGTCCTCTTGTTATGAAACGCTCTATATTAGTAAGCATGTCCCATGAACTAAAGAATCTATCGTTAGGTAGCCTATAAACCTTTTGAACAAAATCCTGATATTCATTTATTGTGGTGTGTTGTGTAACAGAAGCCATATCCCCAGATGTTTTATTTTAATATAATTAAAAGTTTGGAACAAGCCCGCAAAATAAAAAGGCCTCGGCGAGAGCCAGAGGCTTCTTATTGTTTACTCCAATAAGCCTCCTTTAATTCTTCAGTTTTGAGTAAAACCCACATCTTTTCTTCTGGGCATTCGCATTCAAAATACATGTAATTAAGGGTATCACCGATAAACTTCAAAGGCTTTCTGCATTCTGGACAACTCAGTTCTCCCTCAATCCGAATGACTTTCCTCTCTTCTGACTTCTTGGGCATCTCCCTCCTCCATCGTTTGTTTTGTATGGCTGTGTAATGTTCTATTCCCTATTCTACAAAATCTCAGAAAAAAAACAAGTAAAAGCCCGAGGCAACAACCCTCGGGCGGCAGTTTCTAAGCAATAGATGAAGTTACGATTGAGTTTTACTTTTTCCTATTGAAAAACAGATTCTCAAGAAATTCCAGTTCTTTCATTGGTTTGTAGTCAAACGTAGCAACAAAAGATTCTCCAATCTTTTCATTCTCTAAGATTATTTGAAATTTATCACTTTTATTAAACATACACTCTAAAGTCAAAAAGTGATGATGCCAAGGCACTCCATTCTTACAATAAGATTCTGCTATTTCAACGATTTCTTCAAGATTTGTTTCTTTCATATACTTTATTCTACCAAAAAATCGCCTTCTTGGCGATTTCATTTGTTAAATTCAGTTCTTTCCAAACAAAAAATCCATCTGAAAGATAGGTAGAAATGAAAAGAGCCACCGATGTTGTTGTGTGGTGGCCCTTGCGAGTGTGAGGACATAAGTCCTCAAAAAGTGCTGGGGCCGACAGATGTCAGTAGAGACGAACTGGCACGTCTCATTCAGATCGCCCCACCTGTCAACTGTCAGCCAATAGTGTTATAGCAACCCCACAGAATTTGTCAAATCCCCTTCCCCCCGTAAAACAAAAACCCCAATAACAATAAATTGTTATGGGGCTAGTCCGCCGATTAAGACGGGCATTAGTTTACACTAAGCTTGTCGAAGGGTTCCCCCTACTAGACGCGTTCAGAACCATTGATTGGGGTAAGATTAAAGAAAGACTTAGAGATTTGGAACCTCTTATGGGTATTTATCTGACTCCCTTGGCTGGACGGCGTTAGAGGTCACTCAGTCAGTTTGGCCCTCCAAAATTAAAGACTATTCAATATCTTTAAGATTGCCACCAATGCAATAAGTGCCCAGATGATATTCAATGCTCCTGGCTGGTAAGCCCTCTTATAGAATGAAACAACTACAATCCCGATAGCACCTGTGATATTTAGTAATTGAAAAACCAAGTCTGTTGATTCTAAAACACTAAAACTTACTAACGCATATGCTCCTACAATTGCAGCCGCTCCATACCACCCAAAAATTTCAATAATTTGTTTTTTCATAATGAAAGACAATTTTATTTTCATTTTACCATAATAAAAACCCGAGAGAAATCTCGGGCGAAAAATCATAGGCGGCTCGGTCGCAAGAACCGAGGCTAGCCTGCTCCTCAGTTCAAAGCTTATTATAATTCTTGAAAACTGGGAATATATGGCAATGCTTAAAGAAAGGCTGTTAGAGATTAAGAGATTTTATAAGAATTGTAAGTTAGCGTCCCTGGTGGGACGATGTTAGAAGCTATTTTACTAATCTTACTGCCGTTCCATAGGCTAAAAGTTCAGCTGCACCGCTCATAACTTGAGAGGTTGTGAAACGAACACAAACAATTGCATCTGCTTCTAATTTTTCTGCTTCCTTAGTCATTCTTTTAACCGCTGTTTCTCTTGCTTCGTTTAATACCTCTGTGTATTCTTTAATTTCTCCTCCGACTATATTTCTTAAACCAGCTAAAATGTCCTTACCAATATGCTTAGCTTTAATAGTGTTTCCCTTAACCAATCCCAAGGTTTCTTTGATTTCTTTTCCAGGAATTTTATCTGAAGTTACAAGTATCATAAATCTTTTTCTTTTAACCTTTCTTTAATGAGAGAGATTAAAATAATAATTACTCCTAATATTATAGCTACAATTCCCAACCTGACCACGATGGGAATAGTTGAATCATCAAAAAATTTATATAAACCAAAACCGACTATAGCAAGTGAACCTGCGAAAAAAAATGTTAATCCTAAAATATTTAACGGCTTCATTTTTTTATTATAGCATATTTTACCAAAAAAAACCGCCTTCTCCTCCATGGGCGGACAGGTTGGCGATTTTCTGAAGCTAACTTCCGCGGGCAGGACTCGAACCCGTCTCGGTCGCACTAGGGCTATGGCAACCGGGGAAATTTGCCTAGTTTAGTATTCATACCAGACATTTTGTCCATTATTTAAGAACGTATTATTCTTGAGGATATTGTCTTTGAGATTTGGATCTTTCGGCGGAACAAGAAAGGAAAGACCGCTTCCGCAATCTTTAATGATGTTACCGGTGATAAGCGGCGAACCGCCATCGATGATAACACAGGGACGATTCTTGTTCGGGCCAATAGTGTTATTTCGAATCGTAGGAGAAGCGTTATGCATATCAACTAACTCATGGCCAGCATCGTAAATCATGTTATTCTCAACCACCACGGAACTATTAGCGCACACTGCACACTCACCTACATGTCTCAGAATATTATGGCTGACCACTGTGCCGTTGCCAGGATCAAAGTGACGGTAGTACTCCATTGTGAAATAAGAGAAAATGCCATGATCAAACTGAAAGGAGTTCCAGTCGTAGATACTGGGGGTTGGGCTGTCTGAGGTGATGGTGATCATTTGCTCGGGTGTCCCCACCGCATGTAAAGTGCCATGGATGCGTATAGAGATATGATTGCCCTCGTCCCGGAATGGTTCGCCAAAGTGAACACCTCGATAATACGGATCTTCATCTGGGTGTTCTTGTCGGATACCTTGCTGCATATCGAACGGCCAATCGAACAGATTCTCCACGTCCTGATTAGCGGCAATGAGCACTATGGTGCCCGGCTCAATGGTCAGTGTGACCCCCTCTTCAACAATAATGTCGCCGATAATATGGATTTTCCCCCTCCAAATTTCATCTTCAAAGACAGTTCCTTTCCTTGTGGTATTAGAAACCTCTCTAGGACCTTCTTCCTTCGGAATAATTTCTTCTTTCTTCTCTTCTTCTTTTTCTTCGGGACCAGAAGTGTTTTTCCAAACAAAAAATCCTCCTATACCTAAACCGATTAAAACTATTAAAACAATTAAAATTTTAATATTCATTCTCCTATTCTATCAAAAAACCGCCTTATTGGCGATTTCTTTTCGTAGCTGGGGACCTTGAACAAAGTTACTGTGTCCTTCCGAAACCCGAAGGGCGAAGGAGGAGAACCTGGTGGTTGGAGAGTTGTGGAGTAAAAACAGCAAGTTTAGCTTAAAAAAGTTATTAGGTTCCGAATAATTCTTTCTGAATTATGTCTATTCTTTCCTTCAACCACTCGGGATCTTCTGGTATAGTTAATCCTTCTAGTGCTTCAGATTTATAAATAGTCTCGGTGTTTTTTACAATATCATAAAGAGAAATGTGCAACGCAGGGTAACGATTTAAAATCGCAGACTGAATAAAGATAAATTGATCATTGTTTAACCAAAAAGCAATCCAATAGCTACAAGGTGTGCCGCATATCTTAAGATTTTCTACCATTCCATTATTATTACGGTTGTAAATATCTAATCTTGAATCAGGTTCTCCGAAATAACCAAAAATAGAGACAGCTTTTGTTTCATTTGGTGAAAATATCCATTTAGGATCTTTTTTATTAGAAGGTGGAGAAGGAAAGGTTGTTTCCTCGCCATATATTATTTGCTTTGTTTCTTTTTCGGTAAATTTCAATTCAGGGTTAACCTCAATGATTGTATTAAAATATTCGGTGAACTCTGGATCAATTATATCCCCGACTGGATTAACTGTAGTTTTTTCAATAAACTTAAAAGTAGAAAGAATCTGGTTGTAAATAGAATAAGCACTCTCTGGTATAGGCTCATTAGGATCTGTAGCGCCTACTGCAATTTCAAATAAAATACCATTATTTTTGAAAAAAGTATGTGTCGAACCATAATGTCTTTCAAGTTTATCAAATTTTATAGAACCTGGAATAGGACTAGAGACAAAAGAGGAACATGATGCAAATGATTCAGGGCAATAATTTCCGTCCTCTATCCATTCTTCTGGGGTTGAGAACGTTTTAGCTAAAGATACATCAAAAACCGGATAGTTAATCGTTGTATCTTTTTTTGTAAACCTAACAACAACGCTCATTTGGTCTGTATTAAGTTCTGCGTCGAATTCTTGAAAAGTAAAATCACTTGGATATTTTATCTCAAATCCATACTCATCGTTTTTATAAGTCTTCCAATTGACGGTTTCGTCTTCTGGCGGTTTTACCTCTGGCAGTTTTAATTCCAATTCAGCTAATTTAACCTCCAACTCCTTTATCCAAGAGTAGTAATAACCCAAAATCCCTCCACCAACAATAACAGCCAAAACAACAACAATTAAGATGTATGTTAGGTTAGTTTTACCCTGAGTAATGAATGGCATAATTATTTACCTATTAAGCGTTTAATCTTTTTCCTTTACGAGGCCTTTTAAGTGTAACTTCATAGAATAGATAGCTAATATGGTGGCAAAAAATAAAGCGGCTGATAGTCCAACGGCTATAACAGCAATAATACTATAAAATTCAAAGGCCTGAGAGTAAAAAGGCAACCCTATGACAAAATAGGATATGGTGGGACCCAGCAAGGAAAACATTAGAGAGACTTTCAAGAAAAGCTTAAGAGCCTTCTTGTTTTGCTCTATGTCTTCTTTGATAAAAGAACGCAATACAATAATAAAAGGATAGATAAGAAAAATAGCAAAAATAACTAAAACTACCTCAGTTATAGAAAAAGGAATACCATCTTGAAATAAGAAAAATAAAAAATAGGGATAAATTAAAATAAAAAGAGCTTTTAGGCTAATTGATAAAATGGTTAATAAAATTGATAAAATGGTTAATAAAAATCTCATCTTTTCTCATTATACCTCCTTCCCTGCAAAACAAAAACCCGAGATATTCACTCTCGGGTAGTAGCTCCCCAGTTCAAACCTTAAACGAACTTTAGAGGACTTTGGGTATATGGCAATGGTGAAGGAAAGGCTGTTAGAGATTAAGAGGTTCTACAGGAATCTGAAATTATCTCCTGCTGTAGCAACTCATTGAATACCATAATGTCATATAGAATTTGGCTCTGTATAAACAAAAAGGCGGTTTGAAATTATCGCACCGCTTTGAAAATATTTTCAAGAATTTCAGTCGTCATATGACGGAGAACTAGTAGCATGACTATAATAACCTTCAACTCTACCTTCTATGTAGCCTAAAATAAATTTACGATAGAACTCAGCTATCCCTTGAGCAGTTGTTATTTCTGCGGCAATTTTCCTCATTCTAGTAAGGTCAACCTCTATCTTTTCTCTGCAAAGCTCAAGTGCTTTTTGAGTTGTTTCTTGAGGTGTCCAGCCTATTAACCGTGCTTTTTCTACAACATAACTCCCATCAAATTCATTAGCCTTGTTTGTAATCGTTACGTGACGTCCAACTTTTTGACCAACTCTTTGACCAACAAGAGGATGAGAAGTAAAAATGAAGGGCGAGGGTGTTACCTCTTGCTGCAAGCCTCCTGCAGAATATCTGGACGTAACATATTCGTGAATTTTGCCAGTCACAATTAATATAACCTTTTCAGATTCTCCAAGGTGGTGAACATCTCCGTTGACGTATACTACGCCGTAATCGCATTGAGTTAGGCTGTTAACGTCCCCATCAACATACAGAGTTCCTCCACTTAGAGCAGAGACCTCTTCAATGTTCCCGTGGCAAATAACCACTCCTTTATCAAGAAAGGTTCCTAGTGTCGGGAGAGTAGACCTTGCGACTTTTGAGCGAACTAACGCCTTGCTTTTGCCTTTTCTTGTTTTTTGCGTCCTGCCCGAATCCAAAAGCGAACCCTGGTCTAGCTCTGGAACAATGATTTCTACTGCTTGACCGTTATTTATAAGACAGTCGGCGAGATAAGAAGCAAATTTTGATAAATTGTGGGGGTGTTCACCATTTCTGATGACGCTTTCCAGAAAAACAAGGAAATTCCTGTCTTTCGCAAGTCTCTCTAGCAACTTTTCCTCTGGATTAGTTACCGTTCCTCCCATCCAAGCTGTAATATAACCTTCTTCGTGAATCTGTTGAGCATTTTCTAAATACCAAATATACTGATTATCGTCTAAATGCCTCGCATAACCGGGTTTGGTGATAGGGGTGCCGTCTATAGCAATTTGCCTTGCAAAACTAGTTTTCTTTCCCTTTGTCAAGGTGCTTCACCTCCTTCTTTGTGATTGTATACTCTAATAATCTATTTAATAAGTCAAGCCCTCAAAACAAAAAACCGCCTTCTTGGCGATTTTTTAAGCTAACTCCCCCTACAGAACGCACTTAGAACTTTTGATTGGAGGGAAATGAGAGGAGAATTGGAAAAATTAAGGATTAGGATGCCTATGGTCGGACGCTTTGCCCTTCCGAAATCTTGATGAAGAAAGGATGTTAGAATCTGTTTGTAAAAGAAAAAGGTCCCTTAACTGACTGTTAAGGGACGCGATTAAAAAGGTATTATTGGTTTAATAAATTTCCAATGTCTTTCATCATACTTCCTACGGTAGGGACCGCTCCTGCACCAGGGCCAGTGAGAATATAAGTGCCATCGGAACCGTAAATCAAAACTACATTGTTCACTCCTGGGGGGACTAGTTGCAGAAAGAGTGGGTTTTGGGAACGATTTTTAAATCCAGCAGAGATATGCCAGTCATTTACAGAAAGTTTGAACCCTCCAATTACATCTTCTTCATTCGCTTCTTTTGTGATTGAGACTATATATCTTCTGAAAGTCGCTTCTCTAACTAATCTCTTCAAGTCGCTCTCAGAAATTGTCTTAACATCAATGTCTCTTGCTCGGATCTCACCGAAACCGCAGACATTAAGTAAAACTGAAACTTTGCTGGGAACATCTTTATTGGCTTCGGTATTAATCAGTTCAACTGGCTCTTCTGCCTCTGGCTCAGCATAGCCTAGTGTCTTCGCCTCATCCACCACTTCATCAAGTGTTCTTCCTCTACTTAATCCATCAAAAATATAATTCAAGGTGCCGTTAACAATTAAATGGATTTCTTTCGTATTAGGACCCAATCTTTCCTTTAACCAACGTAAGAGCCTAGTTCCGCCACCAACTGTGGCAGAATATCCGATATTACCCATCCAAGGTTGGAGCTCTGGGAAATAATTGCCCAATGCTCCTTTTTCACAGGTTACAACTGATATTCCTCTTTCAACCAACGGCCTTATGTATCCATAAGCAGCCTCACCGTTATCTAAAGTTGTGATACACAAGCAAACAACATCCACTTTTTGAAAATGTTCCATCCAGTTATTAAGTTGTCCAATCTTTATTCCGCCAGGGCTTTTGTATATTCCTGAAGTTCTTGCAATTGCTGGGATTTCCCAATCCCTTTTAAGAATTCTTTCAGAAAGTTCTGACCCTATTCGCCCAAATCCAATAATGCCAACTTTCATTATTTTACCCTCCTCTTTTTATTAGGTGCTATTTCCCACATTACCGTATTTTCCTAAAAAATCAATCCTTAATGGCTTGAAGTGTAATAGCTCCCCAGTTCAAAGCTTATTATAATTCTAGAGAACAGGGATTATATGGCGATGATGAAGGAGAAGTTGTTAGAAATTAAGAGGTTTTATAGGGGTTTAAAATTAGCTCCTATAAGTGGACGATGTTAGTTTTTATAAAATTTATTTATTAAATTAAAAGTTTTTATTATTTCATGTTCACGCAAGAATGGGTCAGATTCAACCAGACAAAGTTTTTTTATTGTTAGAGATTTTAAGGGTTTACGATTATCCTTTATATTTATTGTTTTTACGATATCAATTGCTTTTTTTCCGTCATCCTTAATTGCATATTCTATTGATTCGGAACTTTTATCTTTTCTCATAAAACGAAGAATATTCATAGTAAAAGCGCTTTTGGTGTCTTTGGGATATGCCTTGATACCTACGGCATTACAAGGAAATTCATAGGTTTTCTTTTCTGCTTCTTTGTTTATCTCATTTAGTTTCTTTATAAGTACTGGATGTGGAAATGCCTGCAAAGAAAAGGAGTCTATCCCTTCATTATCGCCAGAATATATCCATCTTAAATCAGTTTTTATTCTTCGTATCTGCTTGTGCTTAATTATTCCAATAATATTTTCCTGTATTTCTTCATAGTTAGTATATTTCAACAGATTTTTGAATTCTGTTAGCTTATCTTTATTATCAAACTTACATTTTAGAAAATTAATAAGAGTAAAGTGTAAATTTTTAGGAGGATACTTATATAAACCACTCTTTTTTATACTATAAGGGTTATCTATAATTTTTGTGTTTTTGAGTTGATTTATTATTTCGTCTTGACGTTTTTCTATTTTTTGTACACACTTTTCACCCTGTAGTTCTATTATTACAGAAAGAGCAAGATTAAATTCATATTTTTTTCCTTCCCAAAATTTAACACCTTTTGGAGCTTCAGAAAAGTATTTTAAATTATCAGATATATTTTTATTCATACCCTCTATTTTTTATAAATTTATCACTTTTTTACCTAAAAAACAAGCTGATTTAAAATAAAAATTGCCCAGTTGTGGGCTTTTTTGTTTTCGGGGTAGGAATCGAACGTCGCTCCACTCTCTCTCGCTTTGCTCGAGCGCCCCTTCTGGGCTTCGTTCCGCTCCTTAGAAACCCACGGTTTCTAACGTTTCCGCCTCAACGGCGGAAGCCTGTTTTCCTACACGGGGAGATACCCAATCTCCCCGACCCCCTCTGTGTGGTCCTCATCCTACCCCTTCGCAACTATCCCAAACCAAAAACACCCCTAAAGGGTGTCTTGATTTTGGGTGCTCCGCGGGTAGGATTCGAACCTACAACCTAGTGCTTAACAGGCACCCGCGCTACCATTGCGCCACCGCGGAATATGTTTTAATTATAGGAAAAATTAAAAATTTTTCAACTATTCGAAAAATTGTTTAGAAATTAGGGGGCAACCCTCCGGGGAGTCTGCCTCACGGCATCCAGGGAAATTAGAAATTATCTGTTAGTATCCTCTTAATTTTTTTAAACCTCTATGTTCTCTAATTTTTTCAAGGGATTTGGCTTCAATTTGACGAATTCGTTCTCTGGTTACCCCAAATTCCTGGCCAACCTCCTCTAAGGTATGAGTAATGCCATCATTTAAACCAAATCTCATTGATAAAATTTTTTGTTCTCTTGGGGTTAAGTCAATCAGAATTTCCTCAATTCTACTCCGAAGCAAAGTTCTGGCTGCAGCCAAAGAAGGAGAAATCTCTTTGTCGTCTTCAATGAATTCAGATAAGACGCTGTCGTCTTCATCGTCACCGACCGGAGTCTCTAAAGAAACTGCCTCTTGGGAAATTTTCATTATGTGGTGAACTTTTTCAACTTCTATTCCCATTTCAGCTGCAATTTCCTCCGGCAAAGGCTCTCTGCCCAGGTCCTGCACTAGCCTTCTTCTCATTTGAGTATATCTAGAAATAGTTTCAACCATATGAACAGGAATTCTGATGGTTCGAGCTTGATCGGCTAAGGCCCGGGTAATAGCCTGGCGAATCCACCAAGTGGCATAAGTGGAAAACTTATAGCCTCTCCTCCAGTCAAACTTTTCTACTGCCCGAAAGAGGCCTAAGTTCCCTTCCTGAATTAAGTCTAATAGAGTTAGGTTGGGCGATCTACCTATATATCTTTTAGCAATCGAAACTACTAACCTTAAATTGGCCTGAGCTAAGCTCTTTTTGGCCTCTTCATCGCCTTTCTCAATTTTTCTAGCTAATTCTTTTTCTTGATCAGCGGTCAAAAAAGAAACCTTTCCTATTTCTCTTAAATATATCTGGACTGAATCTATTCTTTCCCCTATGCTTGTTTTTAATTTATCGTTTTTAATCTTCTTTTTTGTTTCTAAAAATTCTGGAGCCTCTTGAATTTTAATTCCCCGCCTTTCGAATTCTTCATAAACCTGTTCTAAGCCCTGGATATCTTTTTCTACTTCGGGAAAATAAGACAGAATTTCGCTGAAGGTAACAAAACCCCGCAATTCCCCTTTTTTAGTTAAAACCGCCAAATCTTCGGGGTTAAATATCTCTTTTTTGAGAGCAACTATTTTTGTTTTACGGTGAAGTCTCTTTCTTTTTCTTCTTTTAACCTTCCGAGGTTTTCTCCTTTTTTCTCTCTTTGTTCCTCTGCGTTGCTTTCTTTGGCCTTTTTTTCTTAATTTTCTCTTCTTGGGGATATTGCTCTTGCTTTTTTCTCTCCTGTTTCTGCTTTTCTTCCTTTTTTTACTCTTTTTAATTTTTTTAGTTTTTTCCATAATCAATCGGTTAATTCCTGGCTAAGTTTATTAAACTTCTTAATCAAAGTGTTAACTTTTTTAAAATCCTTTTTTTCTTCAGCTCTTTTAACTTCCTGACCAAGTAGGTTCAGTTTATTTTTTTTCTCTAAAAACCGAAGTTCCCGGCTGCAAATCTTAATTTCTTCGTCGGTATCTTCTATTTCCTCGATCTCTGATTTAAGGGAAAGATAATTATATAAATCCATGAAATCCGGAGAAATCTTTCCTTCAATATTACCATCAGGATTTTTTTTAAGCGCGGTCACTATTTCTTTTATGCCCGAGGAAAAATAACTAATTATGTTTGGTTTGATTAGATTTAATTTTTCCGGGTGCTTTAAAACTATAGCAGCAATATTCTCTTCGAGCATCTCTTTTCGTGATTTTGGTTCTTTTTTAATTTCAGAAGTAAATTCTTTATCCCCTTGAACTGCATCAATTCTTTGAGAAGATGTTTTATTCATTTCTTCTACAATATCTTCTTCTTTTACTTGAAGACGTCTGGCCAGTTGTTGAATCCAATGAGACTGCTCTATTTTGTTGGGAATTCTTTTTAAAATCGGTAAAAGAATTTTGGAAATTTCTTTCTTCGCTTCTGGAGTCAAATCTTCTCCTTTGTCTAGAACAGAAGAAAAAGCTGTTTCAAAATAGAAATCAACAACAGCCCTTGCTTTTCCGATAAGTTTTTCCCATTTTTTAGGATCTTTGGAGATTACGTCGGCAGGATCTTCTCCTTTTGGCATCACTATAACCTTAACACTAAATCCTTGATTTTGAGCTAAGTTAATTCCTCTTTTGGTGGCTGTATCCCCGGCAATATCCATATCAAAGGCAGTGAGTAAGTTTTCTGAGTAACGACGAAGAATTTTTAATTGATAAGGGGTTAGAGCCGTTCCTGAGGTAGCTGCCGTATTCTCCTGACCTGCTTGGTGAGATAAAATAGCATCAATATAGCCTTCAACTAAAATACATGAATCATTTCTTCTAATAGCTACCCTGGCTTTATCTAAACCGTACAAAATTCGACTTTTGTCATATAAGAGAGTGATAGGAGTGTTAACGTATTTTGCGATCTCAGAAGAAACAAATCCTGAGGAATGGTTTCGTTGCTCTACGTTGACAATTCGACTACCAAAACCAACTATCTGAGAATTTAAATCAAAAATCGGAAAAATTATTCTGCCCCGGAAACGGTCATATGTATTTCTTAAATTCTCGCGAATTTCTCCCGAATCTCCTCCGGTGTTCTCTTTTTTAATGGCCAAGCCGGTTTTAACTATTTCTTCTCTGTGATAACCTCGGCTAACCAAAAAATCAGAAAGCCCCTGCCAGGTATCGGGAGCATAGCCTAAACGCCATTTCTTAATACTGCCTTCGTTAACTCCTCTTTTCAAAAGATATTTTTCAGCATCTTTACCTGTTTTGCTGTCTATGAGCTGTTTTTCAAAAAATTTAGTAGCCAGCTCTACTATCTCATAGAGTCTTTGACGTTCAGTTTTCAATTTTGGGTCCTGCCTTTTTAGTTCCACTCCGGCTTTTTGAGCTAGAATTCTTAAGGCATCACCAAATTCAACCCCTTCAATTTCCATCACAAATTGAAAAATATTGCCGCCCTTGGCACACCCAAAACAATGCCAAATTTGACGGGCCGGACTAACAAAAAGAGAAGGTTTTTTTTCTGAATGAAAGGGACAGAGAGCTCTGAAATTTGCTCCGGCTTTTTGAAGCCTAATATAACCCTGAATAACTTCAACTATATCCAAACGGTTCTTTATTTCATCGATTGGCGAGCTTAACATAACTTAACATAAGGAAATCCCTTTAAATCCATCTTTATAACAAAATTATCATAACATAAATTTTCGAAGCGGGCAATTTCCGTTCATCCTTAAATTGGTATGGAGATCAACCCTTCACCTTTTGCTAAAGGTGAAGAGTTGACACAACCTTTTCGCCAAAGATACAATAAGAGGTGGATTAAGAAGAGGTGGATTAAGTAAATTATAAACTAACGATCCCGTCAATGGCGGGATTTTAGAAATAGATTCGTTATGAAAATACTTTTCCTTTATGATTTTCCTTTGTGGGGATCAGGCTCTGGAACTTATGTCCGACATTTAATTAAAGAATTAGAAAAATTAAACCACAAAATAGGAATTATTGCCCCCGAGGAGAGGCGATTTTTGGCAGATAAAATAAAACAATATCGGGCTACTCCGCCCCAAGTCCCGGTATTCGTAGATCACCCGGAATTAAAGGGAGCTAAAAGATATTCAGAACTAAGCGAGAGAGAAATGACTGAAATTTACAAATCCTACTTAGATACAACCCTGGAAGCGGTATCTAACTTTCGGCCAGACCTAATTCATGTTCACCACCTTTCTTTAACTAGTTGGGTAGCAAGATATATCAGCGCTTTAAAAAAAGTTAAATACATTATCACTTCCCATGGAAGCTGCCTCTACGGCCTGCTTTCCGATAAAAGATATCTTCCATTGTCTGAAGATGCAGTAAGGCAAGCCAAAGCAATTACAGTTGTCAGTGGAGACTCAAGAAGTAAATTCCTAAAAATATTTGGCCGGAGTTATAAAAAAAATCTTCACGTTATTCCCGGCGGAGTTGATATAAGTCTTTTTCCCCTAAAGTTAGACACCTCAGCTATGGATAAAAAATATAAAATTAAGGATAAAAAGGTTGTGCTTTTTACCGGCAGGCTTATTTCTCATAAGGGAGCGCGCTACCTAGTTAATGCTGCAAAAGATATTAAGGGTGAAATATTTTTATTAGGGGAAGGGCCAGAAAAACAATATCTTTTAGACCTTACCGCCAAAAAACAATTAAAAAACGTTCATCTTATAGGATATTTAAGCGGTCAAGACTTAATTAATTTTTATTATCGAGCTGATGTTTTTGTGGCTCCATCTGTTTGGGACGAACCTCTGGGCCTAACAATTTTAGAGGCAATGGCCGCCAAAACTCCAGTAGTAGCTACCAGAAAAGGAGGTATTCCCCTTTTAGTTAAACAAGGCGTTAATGGTTTTTTTGTCAGACCCCATAATTCAAAACAAATTGCCGGAGCCTGTAATAAACTTTTAGAAAACGATGAGCTAAGAAAGAAAATGGGGGAAGCAGCCAAGAAAATAGTTGAAGAAAAATTTGCCTGGAAGAAAATAGCTTTTAAATTTCATCGCCTTTACCGAAAAATAGGTAGCAATAATAAAAGAATAAAATAAAACGGAGAAATTTTTATGAAAATTCTTATTGTTGCCCCCTTAAAAAGGAAAGTTGGACCCGAAATCACAGCCGCAAGACCAAGGGTTATTTTTGATTTAAGTTTAGGACTTATTAAGGCTGGGCATATGGTTTCAATTTTGGGGACAAAAAACAGCTTTGTTTCAGGAGCAAAAATTATTCCAATAATTCCCAAGGCTTTTGGCGAGCTGAAATCTTTTGAAAATCCTTTTTATGCTGAAACTGGTTTTTTAGTAAAGCAGGCTAAAATTTTGGAGAAAATCGGTAATCAATTCGATATTATCCATAACCACAGCTATCCTGAATTTATAAACCTCTTGGTGATAGACAAATTAAAAGTACCCGTTTTAACCACTATTCATGCCCAAATGACTCCCCAGTTAGATGAAGTTCTGTCTCAATTTAATGACTTAAAAAACTGTTATTTTATTTCTATTTCTTATGCCCATAAAAAATTAGCCGAAAAGACTAAAATATGGAAAGTCATTCATAATGGAGTAGATACAAATCTCTATCGTTTCTCTCTAAAAAAAGATGATTATCTTTTATGGATCGGAAGATTAAGTAAAGCTAAAGACAAAAGAGGAAATTTCTTAGACCCAAAAGGAGTAAGATGGGCGATTAAATTGGCTAAAAAAACTAATTCAAGGCTTTTGCTATCTGGCAACGTTGAAGACCCAGAATTTTTTAAAAAAGATATTAAACCCTATTTGAACAATAAAATTAAATGGATAGGCCCCATCTCTTCTGAACAGCCCCTAAGCAAAAAGGAGGTTGTGAAATTAATGCAAAAAGCAAAAACATTTTTAATGACAGTCAACTGGTATGAACCCTTTGGTTTGGTGGTGGCAGAAAGTATGAGTTGTGGAACACCAGTTATTGGTTTTGATAGGGGCGCAGTATCTGAACTGGTAGCTAATGGAAAAACCGGTTTTGTGGTCAAACCAAAAGAAGGTATTGAGGGGTTGAAAAAAGCTTTAAACAAAATTGATGAAATAAATCCTCGAGATTGCCGAAAGCATATTGAAAAAAACTTTAGCTTAAAAAAAATGGTGGAAAATTATGAAAAAGCTTATAAAGAAATTAGAAGTAAAACATGAAACCAAAAAAACTCAAAATCGCCCAACTCTCTACCCCTTTTATTAATGTGCCACCGAAAACTTATGGTGGAACAGAATTGGTAGTTTATAATCTCACTAAAGAATTAGTTCGAAGGGGACATAAAGTAACTTTATTTGCCACTAAGAATTCGAAAACTTCGGCTAATTTAGAATATGCTTTTAAGAAAGCTTTGGGCCTTGGGATGATGAAAAATCTGCTTTCTGGATTAGCACAAAAACTTTCTTGGGCCCATGCTCTCCCCTCTCTTTATCATGCTGTTTTGCCTTTTGAGAAAGCTAGTCAATTTGATATTATTCATAATCACTTTCATTACTATGGGCTGTTCTTTTCGTCTTTAATAAAAACTCCCGTTCTTACTACTTATCACGGGGATTTCGCTACAGCCGAACGAAGTCGAATAGAGAAATTAATTTTAGAAAAATATAAGAAAAATTTTTGGACAGCCATTTCTAAAAGCCAGAAAAATCAGGTTAAAACAAAATTAAACTTTTTGAAAGTTATCTATCACGGGGTGCCAATAGAAAATTTTCCTTTCTCTCAAGAGCATCAAAATTATTTAGCCTGGCTAGGAAGAATTACAAAGAAAAAAGGACTATTGGAAGCAATTAAAGTGGCTAAAAAAACAAAAAACAAATTAGTTATTGCCGGCACCGTTAATCCCAGAGACCGAGAGTATTTTAGAAAAGAAATAAAACCTAAAATCGATAATAAATTAATATTCTTTATTGGGCCGGTTAACTACCAAAAGAAAGTTAAACTCTTAAAAAATGCCAAAGCCTTGCTTTACCCTATTTCCTGGGAAGAGCCTTTTGGGCTGGTAATGATAGAGGCTTTGGCTTGCGGTTGTCCGGTGATTGCTTTTAACCAAGGGAGTGTTCCCGAAATAGTGAAAAATAATGAGACAGGATTTATTGTTAAAAATACATTGGAAATGGCCGGGGCAATTAAAGATATAGATAAAATTAACAGAAAAAAGTGCAGAGAACGAGTTGAAAAAAATTTTACTATTGAGAAAATGGTTGATGGCTACGAAAAAGTCTATCAAGAAATCTTAAGTAGATAATCTAATTTTAAAAAAGCCCTTTAAAGGGCTTTTTTGTTTTTGATTTCGGAAAACTTTGTTTTAGTCTTTGGCCTTATGAATGACTCTTTGAGGAAATGGAATTTCGATTCCTGCTTTATCAAAAGCGATTTTTAATCTTTTGCGAAGCTCGCCGGTCACGTCCCATTGTCTTAAGGGTTTGGTATCGCCCAAAATCTTAATAGTAATGGCAGAATCTGCGAAATCATCTACTCTCAGGAACTGAGGCGGCTTTAGAATATCTTTTGCCCATTTTGGGTCTTTGGCCATCTCTTGACCGACTTTATTGACCACTCTAATCACTTTCTCAAGGTCTGAGCTATAGCTTACCCCGATATTTAGATTAACTCGGGAAAATTGTTTGCTTAGATTAGAGGCCTTGGTAATTTCTCCATTGGGAATATAGTGAACTACTCCGTCCAAGTCTCGCAAAATTGTTCTTCTTAAATTTATATCTTCCACTAAGCCGCAGGTATCTGCCACACAGGCCACATCCCCTACTCGATATTGATCCTCTAAAATAATGAAGAATCCGGAAATTAAATCTCGAATTAAATATTGGCCGCCAAAACCAAAAGCTATGCCAGCTACTCCAGCTATTGCCAGGAGTGGCCCAATATTTACGCCAAACTCAGAAATAATCATTAGGCCTGTCATTAACCAGATTAAAACGCTTAGGGCAGAACCCAAAACACTTTCTAAGGTTTTTGCTCTTTTTTCTTGGGCCTGTCCGTCCCTGATTTTATAAGTCCGCCCAACAAATTTTTTCGCTAACTTGGAAATGAACATTCTGGCAAATCGGTTAATTAACCAAGCCCCAATTAAAATTAAAATTATTTTCAAACCGTGGGATAAAAACCAAGGCATCAAATTTTGAAGAATGTTCTGCTGGGTAAGAAAGGCAGGTAAATTCATAAGTTAAGTCTTTTTTAATTTTTTGGCTACTCCTTTTATTTGACTGTTGGGAATATAATGCAAAACGCCTTCTGAATCTTTTAGAATGGTTCTTCTTAAAGTTATTTCTTCAATGACTCCTTCCACTCCGGCAATTTTAACTTTGTCCCCAATCTGGTATTGATTTTCTAAAAGAATAAAAAGGCCAGATATAAAATCTGAAATTATATCTTTGGATGCCATACCCACGGCTAATCCCATTAGACCAACACCAGCTAATATCGGAGCAATATTTATTCCAAATTCAGGAAGAATCGTCAAAAGGGCTACCGCCCAAATTATAAATTTTAAAGTTCCGCCAAAAACACCAATTAAGGTTTCCGCTCTTTTTTTTCCAGCTCCGTCCAGTTTATCTGTAATTGCTCTTTTAATTGCTTTTTCAATGAAAACTCTCAAGACCCGATTAACAAAATAAGCGGCAATTAAGATTAAAATGATTTTTATACCATGGGATGAAAGCCAGACAATTAAACTTTGAAGAATGTTTTGAAGATCGATGTTTTGGAAGATCATAGTTTTATTTTAGTTAATAATTGATAGAAGGCGAAGGAGGTGGGCCCCGCACAGCAAACTTAGTTTATATGCGGGGTAAAACTCGAACCTTTGCAAGGCGGTGTCGTTTGGGCGAAGTCAAGACTTCGGAATACCTATTCACTCTCATCTTTCTTTGCCAAACCTACGGGGCTTAGCCAGTCCGTAGCTTTAGCGAAGGATGGCGGAGAGGGTGGGATTTGAACCCACGGAACCTGTTAAGGCTCGGTTGCTCTCCAAGCAACTGCACTAGTCCACTATGCGACCTCTCCTGATCTCTCTTTCTACTTTAGAGGCAAATTAGCAATTATTTTGATGATAGCAGGATGATGGGCAGAAAATTTATAAATTAAAATTTTCAGAACTGCTAAAAAATCAGAAATCTCTTCTTCTAAGCCTTTGGGTCCAACGAAAATTTCCCAGAATTCTTTAATCGCCCTCTTATTAAAATTGTTAAAAATTTCGTAATCCTTTCTCTTTTTTAAATACTCAATTATTTTCTTAAATTCTCCCCTGTTCAGCCAAATCCCATGACATAAGTTGCAGAGATCAATCTTAATATTCGAATCTCCATAATTAACCTTATAGAGAGGTAAACGGCAAAAAGGGCAAATCTTTGAATCTCGGGATATTTTAAATTTTCTCTTCTCTTTCCAAAGATCGATATCCAGCCAGCTTAAACCCTCGTCTTTCTTGTCTTTAGCTAAATTTAACTCATCCTCTTCAAACCATAAACCAAGACATTTTGGGCAATAGTCTATTTCTGCTCCATAAAAGATTGTTTTCTCTAAACTTTCTTGACAAAAAGGACAAGTCATAAAAATATAATCCTAATCTACCCCGGTACTACAAATCCTGTTGGATTTGAGTACGGGGCCAATAATACTTAAATATTTGCTTTATTTCGAGAGGTGCTCGCCCCGTACCATCCGAACGAAGCGAGGATTGGTTCGGGGCGAATATTATCCGAATGCTACGAATAAATATTCGGATGGACGCATTCGGATACCCCGAGCCTAAATGAAATGAAGGCGAGGGTTGCCGTTATTCGGATGCTTTCATTCCCCTTAGGGCCTTAATTCTTTCCTCTATCGAAGGATGTGTCACCCCGAAGTATAAACTTCGTTTAACTACGGGGCAAGTAAACAATTTAATTATTTCACACATTCATCCCTCTGAGTGCTTCTATCCTATCCTCTATCGGTGGATGGGTCAAAAAAAGTCGGCGGAACCGGGAAGTTTTTTCTTTACCCCGGAAGGGTGAAGCAATGTATAAATGGGCAGTCGAATTATTGGCTACTCTCAAATTATGGGGATCGGCAGAAATTTTAACTAAAGCTCTGGCTAAGCCTTCGGGGTAACGAGTTAGCAAAGATCCTGAAGCATCGGCTAGAAATTCTCTCTTTCTGGAAATTGCCAACTGAATTAAAGTGGCAGCAATGGGAGCTAAAATGGCAGCTGCAATCCCCAAAACCAATAAAATTACTCCTCCAGATCCCCTATTATTTCTTCTCCCTCCTCCAAAAAAACTTATCCTTAAAAACACACTAGAAAGGATAACCACTGTTCCGACCAAAACAACAATAATGGTGCTTAAAAGAATATCTCTGTTGCCAATGTGAGAAAGTTCATGAGCAATTACTCCTTCTAATTCTGCTCTGTCTAATTTTTCCAGAAGCCCCCGGGTTACAGCCACAACGGCGTGATTTTTATCACGACCGGTAGCAAAAGCATTGGGCTGGGCCTCTTCAATGATATAAATCTTGGGCAAAGGAAGACCGGCGGTAATAGATAAATTTTCGACAATTCTATAAAGCTCGGGGTTGTCTTTCTTCTTAATCGGTTTTGCTTTGCTCAAAGACAGGACAATCTTATCAGAATACCAGTAGCTGCCAAAACTCATAAAGACACTGAAGATTACAGCAAAAATCAAAATTACCGGACTGTCAAATAAGTAGCTGAAAAACCAACCTAAACCAGTTATAAAGAGTAAAAAAAATATTAAATAAAGCCAAGTTTTTCTAGTGTTGGATTCAGCCTGAGAATATAATGTCGGCATAGCCTCTTAAAGTCTGAAATTCGAATATCGAAATCCGAAACAAATTCGAATAACCAAAATTCGAAACTTTTTTTATTCGAAATTCGAATTTAGATATTGTTTAGAATTTAGCATTTCGGATTTAAAATTTAACGGATACCGGTTCCCGAGACGCAGCTTCTTCTATTTCAAAAAAGTCCATTTTAGTGAATCGGAAAGTATTGGCGATTACGTTTGCTGGAAAACTCTCAATTTTGATGTTTAGATCTCTAACATTTCCATTATAGAATCTTCTAGCGGCCTGAACTTTGTCTTCGGTGTCGCGTAATTCTCTTTGAAGCTCCAAAAAGTTTTCAGCAGCCCGTAATTGTGGGTAATTTTCGGCTACGGCAAAAAGACTCTTCAAAGTATTGGAAAGAAAATTTTCAGCTTCTCCTTTTTCTTTGATTGTCTGAGCTCCCATTGCCCTGCCTCTGGCTTCGGTCACTTTTTCAAAGACCTCTCTTTCATGGGTGGCATAACCTTTGACTGTCTCAACTAAATTAGGGATTAAGTTATATCTTCTTTTTAGCTGAACATCAATATCCGACCAGGCTTCCCTTGTTCGACTGCGAAGAGTGATTAAACGATTATAAGTTAAAATCGCCCATAGAACAATAACTGCTGAAATAACTAATAAAATAATTGGAGTCGAAATCATAATAATAAAATTATCTTTTTTCAGCGACCTTTCGTTTATGATAGATTGTTCCTGGATTTTTTCAACCCCCACACCAAACGAGTACATACTTCGTATTTTACGCCTCCGGCGTCAGTGCTCGTTATGGTGTGGGGGTAAACAAAATGTGCAGAGCTTAGCTCTGCACATTAATCAAAAAATCAAAATTTGCTCCGGATTGAAAAATTCCTTTCTGGGGAGCGCTTTTAATTTAGGGAAAATTTATTAGCGACCAATCGAGATTGGACCTTCGAACTCATAACCTGGAGCAGAAATAGTAATTCGGCCAGCTGCATTTCTGGAAATTTTGTAACCTGTATCATAAGAAGCAGTGCCGCAAGGCAACGTATCTGGTGTTACTCCATTTGACGGATCCAAGGGCATAGAGCCCAAATAATCTGGAACAATGCAATCGCAAATATCGAAAGCGGCGGCATCAGCTCCGGTACCATCCCAAGCAAGGGCAATGTCGGTACTTGTAAAGGCAAGTAAATTTTCGCAATTGCCAGTTGTGTTCCAACCTCCTTTTTCGTCAACTATTTTTATGGAAATGGCATTGGCAATAGCAGAAACATCTCCCCAACGTTTAGCATCATTAGCTTTGGCAAATTGACGGGCAGGATTTATGGCTACAATAGCTATGGCCATCAAAACGGCAATAATACCAATTACTATTAATAATTCAATCAGTGTAAACCCTCTTTTCTTATTAAAAATTTTCATTTTTCGACTTGAAGTTTAAATTTTTAAAAGTCGACCTTTTCCCCCACCACTTTTAGAGAGGTTAAATACTGCGAAACGCGATTTGGCTAAAAGTGGCGAGGGATTTGACCTTTTTTCTTTTTTTATTATACCAATTCCTAGATTAAAGGTCTTGTGGAAAACTAAACCCTCTAAATTTTAGTTTTTTGGCAATAAATTTATTTCAATCATCTTCGGGTTTTTCATTAGTCCCCGGAGAGCCGAACCAATGGCTGTGGTATATAAAATCGGATTGACTTTTTGGGCTTCTTTGAAATATTCTTTTGTCTTTAGAATATCAATATTGATTTTATTCCAAGGATCCCCAACAGAAATAGGTTTTTCTAAGTTCTCTGTAAAATATTCAGTTAAATAAGGAAGAGCAGCGGATCCTCCGGTTAAAATTATCTTTTCAATAACTTTGCCAGATTTATTTTGAAAATATTCTTCAATTTTTTTAATCTCCGAAGTGATTTCCTGGATCTCTTTTTGCAAAATTAAAAAAACTTTGCCTTCTTTTTTTTCTGGATCAAGGCCAATTTCTTTTTTCATGTTTTCGGCCTCCTGAAAAGGAATACTTAATTTTTCCATTAAGACCTGGCTGAATTTATCTCCGGCAATATCAATTGAAATACTTAGCTTGAGAAAGTTTTCAGTAAAAATACTGAAATTAGTAGTTCTTGCTCCAATATCTGTGATTAAAATAGTGTTTTGGCTTTCGCCAATAAGAGCTCTAGCCAGGCTCATTGATTCTGTTTCTAAAACTATTGGCCAAAGTTTTAATTTCTTAAATATCTCTAAATAATCCTCAACAATATCTTTTTGGATGGCCGCCAAAAGAACTCCCTTATTTCTAACCCTAGAATCAAAATAGAGCTCGCTCAAGGAAAAAGGGAAATTGTTAATGGCCTGAAGCTCTATTTCTTTCTTCATTTTTTCTCTTCCCAAAGCTTTTGGTAATTCGAAAAAATGAATAAAGGTTTTTGATTCCGGCAGAGTGAAAATCAGTTTTCCTGTCTTTGTCTTGCCAAATTTTAAGCCTTCGACCAAAGATCTAAGAATAATCTCGAACCTTTTTTTGTCAATAATTTTTCCGCTTTTAATAATGCCCGGTTCTAGAATTTCTCCTCCCATGGCCAAAAGCTTAGGCTCTTTAATGGGATCTTCCAAAGAAATTATCTTAATAGAGTAATCGGAAATATTTAATCCAAAGATCGTTTTTTTAAAAAAATTGAACATTATTCGTATAAGCTGACCGAAGCACCGGAGAACATAAAGTATTATGTGCTCGGCGCTCGGGAAGCTACGCTATTCGCATACTAAAAATCGGCTACTTCCTGCCAAGAATCAATGATTATTTCCGGACTAATTTGGTTTATCATTATTGCTATTTTTCTTGTTTGATTTTGAAAACTGGCTGAGACTTTTATGGTCCAATTACCTTCAATCGATAGAATCTGGCAGCTCCCATTTTCAATGTTAATAGTTTCGCCTCCGGGATAATTAAGGTCTTCTTTTAGCTTCATTAAAGCATCTTCTGCACAAAGACTGGCCAGATAATGAGCCTGGGAAGACTGGCTTTTTTGCAGGCTCATACTAACTTCTCCAATACTAAGGAAACTAATGCTTAATCCAATCATCAGAACTATACCTAAAATTATTAAAACTGCCATCAAGGCAATGAAACCTTTCATTGAAAATATGAAACTCCGGGCACAAGCGTATAATATCCATGGTTACGAGATCTCGTTCCCCACCGGCTTGTGCGCGGGGCGGAATCCCGCACTGAAAATCATCACCCATCACAAGAAAACCCGTGATCTTCTGGTGCGTGGATAAATATTTATTCACCCCCATCATCGTTTCTCCAGCGATAATGAAACTGAGCAAGGTAAGGCCGAGCTTCTGCCCCACCCGGAATCAAACTAATACTTGATCTTAAACTAATCGAAGCTTCGTATTCGACCCGAGCACCAGGGTTAATATGGTCAACAATCATTTCTATCCTGATTGTCCCAGGAGTATCCGGATAAGAAAGATTATCGAATTGAAGGTTGCTTACTATCACCTGGTCGCTGGTTAATTCATGGGGCCCACTAATGCCTTGAGTGATCCTTAACTTCCCTCCCACCACATCGAATACTGTAGGATTTAGATGGGCAGCTGACATAGCCAGAGAAAGGGAATTTGCAGAATTACCAGGAAGAGGGATATTGATACCGGTAGCTTTCTTTATTTCCTGAGTTATTTTGATCATGGCAAATCTACTATTTTGTTGAGTTTCTTGATAGGCGGTTTCCTTTATGTTCCCGAGAATAACGTTCCATAAAAATCCCGTCATTACAATGAATATTGTTCCAATAATCGCAATATAAATTATAAGTTCGACTAAGGTGAAACCTTTATTCTTCATAATACTGTCTTAATACGAAATATTACAAGGAGGAGCGAAGCGACGACTGGTTTGCTTAATTGCGGTAGCAATTACAAGGAGGAGCGAAGCGACGACTGGTTTGTATCTTAAGGCCCGGCAATTTGTAACTCAGGAAACACGCTATATTCATCTAAAACCACTCCAGCGTTTGTTACCCGGAAACAATAACTACCGCCATCGGTAGCATTCACCGTAGCTTGAAAAACAAATTCAATTTCAGTATAATTTTCAAATGATAAAGTAATGTTCCCTGAGGAATTGGAAGGGTCAGCAACTATTTGACCGGTAACAAAAGTATATTCCTCCAAATTTTGCAACTGAGCAGTAACATCCTGACCATCAGCAACATAAGTACTGGTACTCATCACAAAATGCTCGATAGTAGGGGAAAGTGGAACAACGCTAAAACTTTCATCATCCCCGCAGGCAGCTCCAACTTTTGAGGCATACTCTAAAAGATAATCGTAGTCTATGGCCTCTGATCCGGTATTGGCTACCTCAATTCTCAAACGGATATTCTCGTTTTTATTAACACCAGAAGTTGGGGTATCTTCTATTTCTCTCCAGGTAGCTGGAAAGATGGCTGTTGGGGTGTAGGTAATGTCAAGGTTAGTGGCATCAATAACCCAGTCACCGGGATCGGCTTTTCCTTTGTCAGCCGACTTGATTTCAAAAATAGCATCGTCCATCTGGGCTTTAGTCATCGACACAGCGATATCGCCAGATGTCAAACTAGTCATGGTGGGAGATAACGAGTCAAAAGAGAAACTGGCAAAGGTGATAGCCCCGTCAGAAGACTTAACGAAAGTGTCCAAATTATGGTAGGTGTCCGGGGTTGCTGATATGCGCACCCGGATATTGATCGCCGTGACCGTGCCTACATCTGCAGAAGAATCGGTCAAGCCGAATTTCACGGTATCTTTCCTGGACGTAGTTGAGATAGTAATCCCATCTGGGCTATCAATATCCTCATTAACTTTAGAGAAAAGTGGCGTTAGGCCCCATGTGCCGGTGGCCAGGTCAGCATCTGGAGTTAATGTGATGGCTGACTGGGCCTGGGTTTTTTTCACCTCCGGCGGAATCGGCGGGTTTTGCCAAATTTTCGGCCAGCCAGAAAAAATCCAACCTGCCACCATTAGAAAAATGATGAAAATAATTAAGAAATGCTCTAAATTATTTCTAATAGTTCTTTTCATGCCCCCTTAGAAGAATTTCGAATAATTAGATGTTGCTAATCTAGTTTACTCGAAATTCTTAATATTAATTTTAATTTTTTATTATGCCCCCGCTTCTTTCTGCGCCGAGGGCGCATTTCGCTTCATTATAAAATAATTACAAGGAGCAAAACGAATGGTTGATAATTTCTCTACGTGACATATTTTTATTCTCCTCATATTACTCCCCTCCATCGTCGTTTCTCCAGCGATAGTGAAGCTGGGCAAGGTAAGGAGGTATTGGCTCTGCCCAGTTGGTTAGATAGGTAATTAACCGAATTTCTTGTGGCTTAGCTTCAGTAAATTGCCAAATAATCCGAGAAATAATTTGTTTCCTATTGAGATCAATTTCCCCCACATTAATAATTCTGGTAAATTTTCCATCAATCATCTCGGATGTGCCGGAAAACCGCCAATTTCCCGGAGCAGAGATTATCAGGCCATGGTCTCCGTTTTCAAGGTCTGTCCAATTATTATCTCTAATCGACCTGGCTGCTTCTAATCCTTCCTCAGCTAAAAAATTTGCTATAGTTATTTCTTCAGACAAACGACCTGCAATATAACTGTCAAGAATCAAAAAAAATAAAACGTTCGCGACAATAACGAATATTCCCATAGCAACCACGAGTTCAATTAATATCTGTCCTTTATTCATTGTTATATTGTTAAACTGTTATATTGTTTTCTTTCTAAAATTGCCAGAGCAATTTTAGAGACCACAACTGTTAAACTGACTTTTAGTAACAATGTAGCAATGTAACAATTTAGCAATTTATCTAAGATTTATTCAATCCCATCGTCGTTTCTCCAGCGATAGTGAAGCTGGGCAAGGTAAGGATGAGATGGCGAAACGGCTGGAATTAATAAAGAAATAGTGCCAAATTTATTAACACTTATTATCCGACTTTCATCATTGCTATTTAAAACGATATTTCCAATTAGTGAGGGTTTTCCTTCAAATTTAGAAAAGACAAATTCCTTTGGCTGGTCATTTATGGTAATGACGGTTGGTAAATCAAAAACTTCATCGTATTGAGGATCGCGATTCTGGTAAGAAATCCCTTTGAATAAAGTGTAATTATCATTAGTAATATAAATACCAAAACTTGAATCTCCTTCGGTGGCCATGGCTTTTATCTGAGCCCTTCTTAGGGTCTGTAAAATTCCTTGGGTATGAGTTTCTAGTTGTTGACTTTTATAAAAATCTAAACCAAAAGGTAAAATCAAGGCAAAAAGAATCATAATAACCATCGTCACCAATAAAACCTCGATTAAGCTTAGTCCTTTCATTGTCTATGATAAGATTTTAGCGGACACGAATTTCTCCGATAAATTGATAAATAGGAACAATCGTTGATAAGGCGATTAAAATCACAAAAATTCCAATAAAAATTAATAAAATTGGCCCGATGAGGTCAGAAATATTTTGAATGGCAGAGTCTGTCTCCTGGCTGTAAAATTGAGCTAAATATAAAGAACTTTCTTCTAAAGAGCCTGTTTTCTCTCCAACCAAAATCATTTCCGAAAAAATTGGTGGAAAATTTTTGGAAATTTTTTTGAGGCCAAAGCTAACTTTTTCTCCTCGCTCCACTTCAGATTTAACTGAAATTAAATTCCTTCGGTAAACTTCACTCGGTGAAATATCAGAGCAAATTTCTAAAACCTCTAAGATTGGCATGCCGCTTTTCAATAGAGTGTAAAAACTCCAAGAAAATCTGGCTAAATTAATATTTCTAAAGATGCCTCCCAGGACAGGAAGTAAAAGAACCATTTTATCAAAATAAAATCTGATAAATCTTATTTTCTGAAGAATTTTAAAAACGGAAAAAGACAAAATCAGGATTATAGGAATTAAAAACCAATATTTTGTTAAAAAGATGTTTAGGTTCAGTAAAATCTTAGTAGCTAAGGGTAGCTCACCAGCAATTCCCAAGGCCTGAAGATTTTGGAAAACAGGAATTATTTTCGGTAAAACCCAAAAAATTGTACCCAAGATAACCATTGTCGCTAAAATAATAACAAGGGAAGGATATAAAAGGGCTCCAATAATTTTCTTCCGCAACTCGTAATCTTTACGAAGTTGTAAGGCAAGATATTTAAGATTTGTATCTAAAGTTCCGCTTGTCTCACCAATTTTTACCACACTTAAGAAAAATCGATCAAAAACCCGAGGATATTTTCCAAAACTTTTTTCTAAACTTCCGCCTTCTAAAGTTCTTCTTGAAATATCTGATAAAATTTTTCGAAAAGTTCGTGATTTTGCCTCATCTCGAAGAGTCTCTATGGCTTCAGAAATTGGTATTCCTCCTTTAATCATTAAAGATAAATGTTCGACAAAGAAAAATTTTTCTTTTTGAGAAACTCCCATAATTTCTATACGAATTACGAATCTTTTCAAATTACGAATACACGGAAAGCCATTTACGAATTTGGGCTGCCCGCTACGAATAATATATTAATCCGTAGCCAAAACTGTTCATTCGTAGATTCGTATGTTAATTTCGGTTTATTCGTAATTGGTAGGATTATTTATTCCTTAATAGTTCTCAAGACTTCCTCTAAAGTAGTAGTTCCGTCTTCTACTTTCTTTAAGCCATTCTCAATCATGGTCTGCATTCCTAATTTTTGAGCTTTAGCTCTAAGTTGATCTGCGGTAGCTCTTTCTATGATCAACTTTTTAATTGGTTCTTTCATTTCTAAAACCTCGTAAATGCCTGTTCTGCCAAGGTATCCTGTGTTTTGACAGAGAGAACATCCTTGTCCTCGAAAAAGGCGAATTTTTTTTCCTCTTGTTTTTGGAAATTTTGAGGCAAGATGTCTGCCCAATAATTGAGATACTTCTTCAAAGGAAATTTCGTAACTTTCAATACATTTAGAACAGATTTTCCTGACCAGTCTCTGGGCAATAATTAAATTTAGAGTTGTAGAAATTAAAAACGGTTCAGTTCCCATCTCTAAAAGCCGGAGTAAGGTGGTAGCTGCATCTGTTGCATGAAAAGTAGATAAAACTAAATGACCTGTCATTGCCGCATTTACTGCCAATTTGACGGTCTCTTGGTCTCTAATCTCGCCAACCATAATAATATTTGGGTCCTGACGCATTATTGCCCTTAGACCCTTAGAGAAAGTGAGGCCTGTCTTGAAATTAACCTGAATTTGATTAACGCCTTCAATATCATATTCAATAGGATCTTCAATAGTACAAATGTTAACCTTGCGAGTGTTTAAAATTTTTAAAATGGCATATAAAGTTGTGGTTTTTCCACATCCGGTCGGACCAGAAACTAAAACCATTCCCCAAGATTTTTTAATATTTTTCTTGATAATTCCTATTTCTCTCTGTTCCACTCCCAAGCCCTCCAGTTCGAATCTCCGAGCTCTTTCTGATAAAAGTCTTAAAACCACTTTTTCTCCTTCTTCAATTGGAACAATAGAAACTCTGACATCAACTTTTTCTTGGGGAACAGAAAATGAAAAATGGCCGTCTTGGGCGGCCTCATGAATATCAGTGCGAAGTTTAGAAATAATTTTAATTCTAGATACTAAAAAACCGTGGATAATTTTTGATACAGTTAAAACATCGTACAAAACCCCGTCAATACGATATCTTAAAATAGCCTTTTTCTTATAGGGTTCGAAGTGAATATCGGAAGCCCGATTTTCATAACCATAATTTAAAATCAGATCGGCCATTCTAATTATAGGCAATGGTTCGGCCTTGGTGGTTTTTTTCGATTCTTTTAAGGCTTTATCTATTAGTTCATTAAAAATTTCTTGAATTTCTTTCTTGTAATATTTTAAAGTTTCTTGAATATTTTTTTTGGTTGTATAATAAGGCAAAACCTTTTCTCCGGTTTTCTTCTCAATAAATTCTCTTAATTCTAAGTTCTGAGGATTAGTGAGAGCAACTTTCAAACCCTCTTTAGTCCTCTCAAAAACGATAATCTCTTGATGGCGAGCCATGATCTCAGGAATGATATTAAGTATCTCTTTTTTAATTTTTATTTTTTTGAGATCAACGAAAGAAAATTTAATTTCGTCGGCGACTAAACGACCAAATTGTTCATCAGAAATTAGGCCCTGGTCCAGAATCACCTCAATTAAAGATTCTTTTTCTGCCAGGGCCTTTTTCTTGATTAAATTAAAATCCTTTTTTGAAATTAAATCTGGTTTTACTAAAATTTTTTTTAGAAATTGTTCGGTTATTTTTATCATCTAACAGAAAACTATCTATTTTTGGCTATTTGTTCTTTCACTTCTTCTACTATCCCAGATAGACTGACTTCAGTTTTCACTAGATAGCTTGCAGCCCCCAAAGAGAAACCTCTTTTTATATCAGACTCTTGGCCAAGATTAGAAAGAATAATTACCGGGATTTTTTGGGTATTTTTGTTATTTTTAATATCGATTAAAACGTCAAAACCATTTTTCTTGGGCAACATTAAGTCTAATATGACTAAATCGGGTTTCTCGTAAATAACCTTATTTAAACCTTCTTCTCCGTTGGTTGCTTCCAAAAACTCAAAACCTAGCCGAGAGAATTTATCCCGATAGATTTTTCTTAAAAATCGGTCTTCCTCAACCATTAAGATTTTTAGCTTTGGGTTAGACATGGGTAAATGAGACAAAAGTATTATAGTTCTTATTCTTGCCCCGCACCGAACGAACGGAGTGAGTTCTGGTGCCGGAGTCTTCCTCAACCATTAATACTTTGGTTTGTTATGAGACATAATTGAATGAAATGAAATCAAACAAACTAATAAGTTTTTCTGGTGATAAAGACAGAGGCTGAAAAAATAGGAAGACTAAAAGAAAAGGTCATTCCAAAATCTCTATTTCTAGAAAACCAGATTCTTCCTCCACTAGCCTCAACTATTGCCTGATTTAAATAAAGTCCGAGCCCGGCACCGGTAGGATCTATTTCCATTGCTTCTTCTGAACGATAAAATTTTGAGAAGACCTTTTTGGAATCCTCTTTGGGAATACCTATTCCATTATCTTTACAAGAGAAAACCATTTCTTTCCCTTTTTTCATTAAGGTTATTTCTACTATCTCCTGTCCTGCTTTCTTATATTTGATAGCATTAGTAATTAAATTTTCCACTACCTGTTTAATCTTCAAAGGATCTGTAAGAACTGACGGTAAAATTTCTCTTGGTTGTTGAAATACAATTTTACAATTAGAAGCCTCGGCCCAAAAACCCAATTCCCGAACTACAGATTCAGTAACTTCTACTAAAGATATGGGCTCTAATTTAAGTTCATATCTCCCTTCTTCAACCCTGGAGATATCTAAAAGATGATTGACTGTTTCTGTCATGCGTTTAACATTTTCGAGGGCATCTCCGATGTATTCTTTCTGTTTCGGGTTCAACTCTCCGAAATCTTCCGAACCCAAAGCCTCGAGATAATTTTTTATCACTGATATCGGATGTCTTAACTGATGAGCAGTAATTGAAATGACCTCTGCAATCTTTGATTTTTCACTCGAAGGATCTGAATCCCCCACAGGTTTTCCACCGAATCTTATCATTGATTATATTATACCTCAAAATATTCCAAATACAAACCCAGCCGCACAACTTGATTGTGCGGCTGGGCAGGCCAATAAGCCCCAAAACAAAAGCCCCACTACCAAAGGTTGGCGTGGGGGACGCAGCCCCGCCCATCCCGCTAAGCGGGGGCGGGGTAAAATAATCAGGAAACTTAATATCCTTCGGGCATTGAAGGCATATTAGCTGGAGGCATTTTTGTCTCTTTTTCTGGCAGTTCGGCAACTACGCACTCTGTAGTTAATAACATTGCCGCTGCCGAAGCTGCGTTCTGAAGTGTTGATCTGACTACTTTGGTCGGATCGACAATTCCAGCTTTAAACATATTGCCAATTTCTCCGGTGGTAGCATTATATCCTATGGCCCAGTCCATGACTCCCGTTCTTTCTCCTGCCTTTGCTCTTTCCTCGGCGATTCTATAAATAATCACTTCGTCAGCGCCGGAATTCTTTATTATCTGTCTTAACGGTGCCTGGCAAGCCCTTGTCACTATGTCTTGACCCACCATATATCCTTTTAATTCCTGTGCAGACAATTCTTTACCGACAGGTTTTTCTTCAAAGCTCTTTTTTATAATTAGTTTTGTTAATATTCCAGAAGCTATAGCTAGGGCTATTCCACCACCCGGTACAATTCCTTCTTCAACCGCTGATCTTGTCGCAGACAGGGCATCTTCAATTTTGTGTTGTTTTGCTTTCTGTTCAATTTCGGTAGCCGCTCCAACCTTAATGACCGCTACACCGCCAGCTAATTTAGCTAATCTTTCTTGTAATTTATCTTTATCAAAGTCAGATTCTATAATTTTGAGTTCTTTTTTGATTTGGTTGATCCTGGCGTCAATTTTTTCTTTGTTCCCCCTCCCCTCAACAATCGTAGTATTCTCTTTGGTAGCAATAACTCTTCTGGCCGATCCCAGCATATCTAACTCGATATTTTCTAATTTTAGACCAACCTCTTCAGAAATTACCTGGGCTCCGGTGACTGTCGCGATATCCTGCAGCATCTCTTTTCTCCTATCCCCGAATCCCGGAGCTTTTATGGCTAATGTATTAAACACTCCTCTTAGTTTGTTTACAACCAAAGTAGCCAATGCTTCTCCGTCAACTTCATCGGCAATAATCACTAACTCTTTTTTTCCAGTTTTGGCAAGTTTCTCTAACAGCGGGAGAATTTCTGCAATAGCCGAGATCTTTTTGTCGGTTATTAAAATATAAGAATCTTCATAAACTGCTTCCATTCTTTCGGGGTTAGTAATCATATAAGGAGAAATATATCCTCTGTCGAAACGAAGTCCTTTTACGATCTCCTTTTGAAGGCCAAAGGCTTTTGATTCTTCAACTGTAATTACTCCGTCTTGACCAACTTCTTCCATTACTTCGGCAATCAAATTTCCTATTTCTGAGTTTTCAGCAGAAATAGTTGCCACTTGGGCCCTTTCTTCTTTCGTCTTGATTTCTTTCGAACTTTTTTTGAGCGTTCCTACTATTGCCTTAACTTTATCTTCTATTCCCTTTTTTATATCCATAGGGTTAAATCCGACACCGATGGCCTTAAAACCCTCTGTTACCATAGCTTGAATCAATATCACGGCAGTAGTAGTTCCGTCTCCAACTACATCATTAGTTTTTTCGGCCACCTCTTTTGCAATTTCGGCTCCCAGGTTTTCGATCTTATCTTCTAATTCAATCTCTTTGGCAATAGTTACTCCGTCATTAGTAATAGTTGGGCTACCAAATCCTTTATCTAAAACAACATTACGTCCTCTGGGACCCAAGGTAACTTTAACAGCGTTTGATAATTTATCAACGCCTTCTTTTAATTGTTTTCGAGCTTTTTCGTCGTATTTTATTTGTTTAGCCATAATTATTCAATGATTGCTAAAATATCCTCCTCTTTTGCAATTAAATATTCTTTATCGTCGACTTTTATTTCATTAGGACTATATTGTGTAAACAAAACAATATCTCCCGGCTTAACGTTGAGAGGGACAACTTTGCCGGAATCAGTTTTTTTTCCGGGACCCACGGCAATCACTTTACCTTGTTCCGGTTTATCTTTTTCTGCTGTTTCAGGAAGTAAAATTCCTTCTGTTGTTTTCTTTTTTCGCTCTGTTGGCTCAATAAGAATATGGTCTGATAAGGGTTTGATTCTCATAAATTAATAAACAGACAGCAGTGAACAGTAAATAATAAATAATATTAAAAATCTTTTAAGGACTGTTAACTATTGAAAGTTTAGATTAATACTCTATAAAGCTTAATTTATTTTAAATAATTTGTCAATCACGGTAGAAGAACCTCGCAGTAGAACAAGCCCAGAACCAGAGCAGAGCTCGGTTCTGGACTAGTCCCGCACCGAACTTCGTTCTGGTGCGGGGCTCACTACGGGGCAGGTTTCGAATAACAAGCGACGAAGGAGGCGCAGTCCCGCACTAAAGTTCTTTCAGTGCGGGACTTCTCTACGGGATCAGCCCCTTCACCTTTAGCGAAAGGTGAAGGGTTAAGCATTAAGTACGGCCTTTAAATATCTTCCGGTGTGGCTTTTTCTATTATTTGTAATTTTAGCTGGGTCTCCTTCGGCCACGATATATCCTCCTTGTTCACCTCCCTCTGGCCCTAAATCTAAAATCCAGTCAGCATTTTTTATTACATCTAAATTATGCTCAATACAAAGAACAGTATTGTTTTTATTAACTAACTCTTTCAAGACGAAAAGTAATTTTTTAATATCGTCTGGATGAAGGCCAGTTGTTGGTTCGTCCAAAATATATAAAGTTCTGCCGGTCCCCTTTTTTGAGAGTTCGGCAGCTAATTTAATTCTCTGAGCTTCTCCTCCCGACAAAGAAGGGGCAGGTTGTCCTAGTTGAAGATAGCTTAAACCAACATCATTCAAAGTTTTGAGTTTTAGATAAAGTCCGGGAATATTTTTAAAAAAATCTAAAGCTCCTTCTACTGTCATTTTTAAGACATCGGCAATATTCTTTCCCCTATATTCAATGGTTAGGGTTTCTTTATTGAATCTTTTCCCCTGACATTCTTGACATTGAATATATACATCCGGTAAAAAATACATTTCAATCTTAATTTGACCCTGTCCCTCGCAATTTTCACATCTTCCTCCTTTAACGTTAAAACTAAATCGGCCGGGTAAGTATCCTTTAATCCTGGCCTCCCGACTTTGTGAAAAAAGCTCTCTAATGAAAAAGAAAGATCCCGTATAAGTTGCGGGATTTGACCTGGGAGTACGGCCAATTGGTGATTGGTCAATTAAAACTACTTTATTTAAATTTTCAATTCCAGAGATTTCTTTGTGTTTGCCTGGTTCTTCTTTGGCTCTATAAAACTTTTTCAATAAAGCCCGGGCCAAAACATCATTCATCAAAGAACTCTTGCCAGACCCTGAAACTCCGGTAATACAAATAAATTTACCAAGAGGAATCTTCACATCAATATTCTTAAGGTTATGCTCTTGCGCGCCTTTGATTATGAGATATTGAGCCATAGGAGCTGTGGCAGCTGTAAAACTCTTATGGCTTTTTTGACTACCATGACTTATTTTCACTTTCTTCCTCCCGGACATATAATCCCCCGTCAAAGTATGGGCTTCAAGCAGCTTTTTTGGTGTGCCTTTAAAGATAATTCTTCCCCCGTGTTTCCCGGCCCCAGGACCAACATCAATAATCCAGTCAGCTGCCCTTATTGTCCGGGGATCATGTTCAACAACTACAATGGTATTGCCCGTATCTCTTAATTTCTTCAATATTTTAATTAGTCTGTCCTGGTCTCGGGAATGAAGGCCTACCGATGGTTCATCTAAAATATACAAAACCCCGGTAAGCTTTGATCCAATTTGGGTGGCTAGCCTTATTCTCTGTTCCTCGCCTCCAGCTAAAGTGCCAGCTTTACGGTTCAGGGTCAAATAACCAAGCCCAACATCAATCAGAAATTGTAATCTATTTATAATTTCCTTAATAATTGGTTGGATGATTTTTATCTCGTCAGGCTTTGAGGCACGAGACTTAGAGCTTAACAACCCGCTGAGAAACACTTTTAATCTCTCGATGCTTGTCTCAACTATTTGATTAATTGATTTTTCAGCGACTGTTACTGCCAAAACTTCCGGCTTCAACCTTTTTCCCTGGCACTGCTCACATTTCTTTTCTATCATGTATTGCTTAATCTCTTCCCGAGTGTAATCTGATTCAGTTTCTCGATATCTTCGTTCCAACGAAGGAATCACTCCCTCAAACTCCTCATCGCCATATAGAATAATCTGAATGATTTCTTGAGGTAAATTTTTAACGGAATCTGTTAAAGAAAATTTAAGCCTTTCTGCCAAATCAGATAATTTCCACCAGAAATAACTTTGTCTCCCTATCTTATGAGAAGCCTTCATCCAGGGCCTAATAGCGCCTTCAGCAATTGTTAAATTATGATTAGGGATAACTAATTTTGGGTCAACTTCTAATTTTTCCCCCAATCCATGGCAGGCCGGACAGGCTCCATAAGGAGAATTGAAAGAAAAAAGACGGGGCTCCAATTCCGGCAAAGAAACACTGCATTCCTCACAGGCGAAATGCTCGCTGAAAATTAAGTCATTAGATTTCAGATTTTTAGATTTATGAACCAATCGTTCCGCTCCTTGCTGTGTGCGAACAATGGGCAATTGCTTCGCAATGAAAAGTTTCTGATTTACTATTACGATGCCCTTTCCTAATTTCAAGGCTGTCTCTAATGAATCAACCAACCGAGATTTATCCAAACTTTTCTCAATCATTAATCTATCTACCACCACCTCAATATCATGTTTCTTCTTTTTGTCTAATGATTTTTCTAAGGCCTCCTCTGTTCGGTAAATGATACCATCAATTCTCACCCGAATAAATCCTCCTCTTTGAATTTCCTCTATTAAGCCTCGATGCTCGCCTTTCTGGCTGCGAATAATTGGGCCTAAAATAGTAATTTCGGTTTTCCCCGCACCAGATGCTTTGTTCGGGTCTCGGGCTGGTCCAGCACCGTGCTCGGCTCTGGTGCTGGGTTTCGCTCTGGTGCTGGGTTTAGACAATTTCAGGATTTGTTCAACTATTTGATCAATGGTTTGACGGGCAACTAATTTTTTACACTTTGGACAGTGGGGTTTACCGGCCCTAGCAAACAATAGTCTTAGATAATCATAAATTTCGGTAATTGTGCCAACGGTAGATCTAGGATTATGGGCTGATTTTCTTTGGTCAATAGAAATGGCAGGTGATATCCCTTCTATTTTTTCCACATCAGGCTTTTGCATTATTCCCAAAAATTGCCTGGCATAAGCAGATAATGATTCAACATATCTTCTTTGGCCTTCAGCATATAAGATATCAAATGCTAAAGACGATTTGCCAGAACCTGAAATACCGGTGATAACCACCAATTTATTTTTAGGAATATCGACGTCAATGTTTTTTAGGTTATGGACTCGAGCTCCTCTGATTTTTATAAAATCTTGGGACATATTGAGTCTTACATCATACTCTAAGTTTTCAGAAAAATCAATAAGGCGACCCAGCTTAGCTGGGCCGCCCATGTTGAACACCCGACGTTAAACAATAATTGAGCAATGGCTAAATCTAAATAGGAACGCTTTCTTTAAGTTTTCTTAAGTCTTCATAGATAAGAAAGGTATAGGTTACAGCAAAAGGAACAAAGAACAGTAAAATAATTACGGAAAAAATATCAATCTCTCGAGGAATTCCCGCTAATCTGCTAATAAAATTAATAATGAGGGAAATAACAATAGCAATTATGGTAATTACCGAAAATCGCCAGAAAACCTTCCACCAATTTCCGCTAACCAATTGTTTGCTTCTCGATAAAGCTTTTGTTCCGGTTAAATCTTCGGCAACCAAAACATAAGTCGCCAAACTAAACCAAATAATAAAAATAATACCAGGGATAATAAAAAGCAAAAAACCAAAAAAAATAATTATTCCCATTAAAAAAGAAATCCAAGAATAAGAAATTATTTTATGCCAACCCCTGACAAAAGATTCTTTAATTCTGATTTTTTCTTCTCTTTCTTTGGTGGCATAAAGTAAGGCTACAGGCGCCCAAAGGTTAATAATAATAGCCGTTAAAACAAAAATGGGCATGACTGGTAGCCAGATTGTCAATAATGGAGATAATCGCTCTGGTTCTGATACAGATATAAATAAGCCACCCGAGAATAAAGCAATCCCGAGATTGATAAAAACGGGTAAAATCATTATCCCGAGAAAAACCCAAATTCTTTCCTTATAAATCTGCCAGGTTCTACTGAACAAATCACCAATTCCCGGCAATGAAGAAATTTCAGGCTGAGGGGGTAATGAAGAAAATTGTTGATTTTCTATACTCTTATTTTTCATTAAGTCAATTTTATTATATCATAACAATGAAAAGACACAGAATCTATATTGAAATTTATATAAAAAGTCCGAAATGGAAAAATCTAGATTTCATAATCAAGGACAACTTTTAATCGGTATAATTTTTGTTATAGTTGTTGCTGGCTTAATAACCGGAGGGTTATATTTTTACCTTGCAAAACAAATGTCAGAACCGATAGAACCACCTGAGCCGATAAAATGCTTAGATCACAATGATTGCAAAGAAAATGAAGTCTGTGATAGTAATACTTGTCAAATAATAATATGTGATTATTGTAAATATGTCGAAAATCGCCAATGTAAAAATTATGAATGTTGTTCAGACGTAGATTGTGATGATAAGAACTCTGAAACCATTGATAAGTGTCTTAATCCTTTAACAAAAGATTCAAAGTGTGAATATGAGGTCATACAAAGATGTGATGATAATACAATTTATAGCGAATGCTCCTCAATAAAACCAATATATTGCGAGAATGGTAACCTAATTGACAAATGTAGCTCTTGCGGCTGTCCCGCTGGTCAGCAATGCCAAGCAGATGAAAGCTGTGTTACTCCTACCTTCTCAGTTTCTTTATCTGTCGATCCTTCGTCCGGCAATGCCCCTTTAGATATTGAGCTTACTGCCCAAGTTTCCGGAATAGATACTGGGCCAGCTAATTATATTTTTTATTGTGACCGTTCTGATGCGGGAACAGATGTTATGCCTGGTTATAATAATAGAATAGATTATGTTTTCACTAGCTCTTATACGGATGTCTGCAATTACCCATCAGAAGGAACCTACACTGCTAAGGTTATTGTGGAAAGAGGCGGATTGACCACCGAGGACAGGGTAACCATAAACGTTGCTACTCTTCAATGTACTTCTGGGTCTTGTTGCGATACTTCGACAAATACCTTTAGGCCTTCCACTTACCAATGTCAAAATAATGTTAATGTAGAATACGGTTGTCCTTGGGGAAGCGATCTTGGAGATGATGTTGGAATAAAATATCAAGATAGATACTGTTCTGGAATTTCAGCGAACTGCGACGGTTCCTTACAATGGGACGATTGGAGTGTTTATGATGATTGCACATCAAATGAGGCTTGCAGTGAAGGTGTCTGCACTGCCCTAATATGTGCAGACGGTACTTCCTACAACCAATGTTCAACTAATCAACCATTATATTGCCAAAATGGAATCTTAATAAATAATTGTAGTACTTGTGGCTGTTCCTCTGGCCAGCAATGCCAAGCAGATGAAAGCTGTATTACTCCTGCCTTTAGTCTCTCGGTCGGTCCAAATTCTGGCACAGTGACTGAAGGTGATTCAATCTCAACTACGGTCACTGTTGATTCTATGGGTGGTTTTGCTCAAACCGTTGATTTCTCTTTCGACCTTCCTCCAGGAACTACGGGTTCTTTAAGCCCAACTAGTTGTGAATCTCCCTGTTCCTCGACCATGACTATTAACGCCTTTGCTGATGGTATCCCTCTTGAGGGAACTTATGATATCACCGTCACTGGTGCTAGCGGAACATTAACTAAAACTGCTATTTACACTTTGGCCATTATTCACCCTTTCTTTTTTGACCTTTCGGTCAGTTCCGTTGCCCCTACCTCAGTAATTCAAGGTAACTCAGTTTCCGTCCCTATTGATATCACCTTAATTTCGGGCACTTCTGAATCTGTTGGCTTTTCTGCCTCGGCTGAGCCAATAATGGTTGACCTAACAGTGGATATCTCCTTTTCTCCAACCTCTTGCAATCCTACCTGTTCTTCAACAATGACCATTATGACCTCTCCTGACACTCCTGCTGGCACCTTTCCAATTACTGTTACTGCCCTGACCAGAACAGTAACTTATAATTTAACGGTAACAGAGGCGACCCTTTCACTTGTAGCAAATCCTGGTTTTGAAAGTGGCTCAGGAGGCATGCCTACTGGTTGGACAATAAACCAGTGGGGCGGAAACGGACCTTCTTCTTTTGAGTGGATTTCAGACGGATCTACTGTAAGAAGTGGGGTGGGTTCGGCTAAAATTACTTCATCAGTCCCCAACGATGCCATGTGGATACAGAATGTTTCAGTAGAGCCTTATAACTCTTATCTATTTAAGGGGTGGATAAAAACTGAAAATGTTGTTTTATCTGATACACCCGGCGGCTGGAGCACGGGAGCTAACCTTTCCGTTTATTTATCATTTAATCGTTCGCCAGGAATCTGGGGGACTCAAGACTGGATAGAAGAAAGCTTGTTTTTCTGTTCTATAGCATCAGACACTGTAACTGTTGCTGCTCGGATCGGATATAGTTGGTCGCTTGTCACGGGAACTGTCTTTTTTGATGATATGTCATTTGAAAAGCTTGACCCTCCTTTTGGGGGACAACATGTGGTTATATGCTTCTTGCCTGAGCACCGTTCATTACTAACAGACCCAAACAGTTGGCTTCAGAAACTTGACGACGCCTACCTTGCTCTTCATAATCTTACTGGACAGACTCCTTATAATGGTGACAAAATATTAATACAGGAAATTGTTAATTATGCCGGAGGTCTCATGATCGCAGGAAATCCAATTCTCTGGCTTGGAGATTATGTTCCTGATGCCCTTGAAGCAATCAATACTCAAAACGATTTAAGCTTCGGTCCGATTCATGAATTAAGCCATGATTTCGATCTTGACGCATTATCTCAACACTACGCGGGAGGTAGCCCCATAAACTCTGAACACTGGGCAAATTTTAAGTTAACTTATGTGGCTGATGTGCTTTCTAATACCTACCCTACCGCAACATTTTATCAAGGCCCTGTAGGCTATGTCCCTATCGGAGAATTTTCGTATCAATATTTTGTAGAAGGTTATGCACTCCCTTGGATAGATTCTAGCCGTACTGACTGGCAGAATATGTCGGGCGACGCTTATACGGGGCTTCTCTATTTATTAAAGGAAGACATTGGTTGGGAACCTTTTCGGCAAACTTTTCGGGATTTTGCGACTTTAACTGAATCTCCACCAGCAACCGATCTTGAAAAAGTAGAGCTTTTTGCTCATTTATTAAGCGGAAACGCGGGGGTGGATTTAACACCCCAGTTTGTAAGTTGGGGGTTCCCAATATCACCTCCATAATAAATCGATCTCCTTAAAATTTATTCTTTAGCGTCTGGATATAAACTTTCATATTGGATGGCTTTTTTGATTTAAATTGAAAAATCAAAAGTTATATTTTACAATAAATAGATTATGAAAAAATTTAGATTTTTAGATAAAAATAAAATCTCGGAACTGCCAAAAGGCCCCGGAGTTTATGCTTTTTCCGCCTCTGCTCCGACAAAGTCGGAGCTACGGCGGATCCGCCGAAGCTCGCTTGCAACAAGCGTAGGCGAAAAAAAAGATAGGGAATTTTTAAATATGAAGTATTCAAGGTCCTTGACGAAGTCAAGGTTCTTATTTCCGAACGAAGCAAAGAATCAAGGTTCTACTAAAGACAGATTCTTATACATTGGCAAGGCTTCAAATATCAGAAAAAGGGTAAAAAATCATTTTTCTAGGCCAGGATTCAAGAGTCCTCTTTTTATAAATAAAATCCGAAAGATTGGTTACTTGAAAACAGGCTCAGAAATTGAGGCTTTGATTTTAGAAGCCAAACTAATCAAAAAATATCAGCCAAAATATAATATTCTGTGGCGGGACGACAAAAACTATTTTTTTGTGGGAATAACTGGGGAATATTTCCCCCAAGTTTTCTTAACCCACCAACCCGCCAAAATCCCGCCCCTTTCCAAAAGAGGCGGGACTGGGCGGACAAGCCCAAAATCTATTTACATCGGGCCTTTTGTAGAGGGCTCTGCCCTTAAAATAACTTTAAGAATCCTCAGAAAAATTTTCCCCTATTACACCGTAAAACGGCACCCCGAAACTTTATGTCTTTGGTGTCAATTAAATCTCTGCCCCGGCCCCAACCCTGATTTAAAAAAGTATAAAAAAAATATTAAAAATCTAATCACTGTTTTGAAAGGAGGAAAACAGTTGGTTTTAAAAAAATTGCAAAAAGAAATGAAAAATGCTTCTGCCTTAAAAAACTTTGAAATAGCAGCCAGAATTAGAGACCAAATTAACGCCATAGAAAGAGTTTTTGCTCATACCCACCTAGTCCCGCTCTCTCTCCAGAGAGGGCGGGATTTGGGAGGACGCGCTAAAATCTTTAGGGAAAAGAAATTAATCTCGATAAGTTTAGAGAAAAACTGGCTAAAAATTCAAGAAGTTCTTCAAAATCTCCTTAAAATAAAGAAAAAAATATCTCGGATCGAAGCTTACGATATTTCTAATATTCAGGGTAAACTAGCCACCGGTTCAATGGTAACTTTTATTAATGGTCAACCCGATAAAAATTGTTATCGAAAATTTAAGATTAGAATTACAGACAAACCAAATGATATTGCGATGATAAAAGAAATCATTAAACGAAGATTAAAACACTCTGAGTGGGGCTTTCCAGATTTAATTCTAATTGACGGTGGCAAGGCCCAATTAAATGCTGTTCAATCAACGATTAGCAATCAACAATTAGCAATTCCTGTTATTGCTCTTGCGAAGAAAAAAAACGAGCTATTTGTAGAAAATCGGAAACCCAGCACCAGAGCCGAGCCCAGCACCAGAGCGAAGCTCGGTGCTGGACCAGTCCTGAACCGAAACAAAGTTTCTGGTTCGGGGCACGGGGCCGGACCAGTCCGAGACCTGAACAAAATTTCCCCTCGGCCTGAGGGCATTCGACCGAGCTCAGCCGAGGACCTCGGGACGAAGGCTGGTGTGGGGAAGCCGATTTTATTAAAAAGTCTTCCTCGAGAAATCTTTAATTTAATTTTGCAACTCCGCGACGAAGCCCACCGTTTTGCTCTTGCTTATCATAGAAAATTAAGAGAAATTGCGTTTGGCAATTCCCAGAGGAGGGATCGGGGGAAACGCATTGGTGTTTCCTCTCGTGGTGGAAAAACAGGTCGCTAAAGGCGACCGTTAGAAACCGAAGGTGTCTAAGGATCGGAGCGACGAAATTGACTTTAAACCTAAATTTTGATATATTTAAATAATGAGAGAGTTAATTTTACAGATTGTTTCCGGAATTTTAGGACTTTGGCTGGTCATTCAGTTTATTCCAAGGGTGGAATTTGTCGGAGAGAATAAATACCTCCTTTTAGCCGGACTAATTCTTGGGCTCTTAAATTTCTTTTTAAAACCGATTCTGAATTTTATAACTCTTCCGCTAAGGCTGTTGACTTTCGGGCTTTTTAGTTTAATTATTAATATGCTGATTATCTGGACAGTGGATCTTATTTTTTTTGAACTGACCATTCCGTTAATTATACCTCTTCTCTGGACAACCCTTGTTATTTGGGGGCTTGGGTTTGTTGTTTCAATTTTATTTCCTAAGCCTAAAAAATCTTTCTTAAAATAATCTTAAACTCAACATTATCTTAAATGAAAGAAATTCTACTCTTATTACAAATTATAGTTAGTATTTGTTTGGTTATTTTTATTTTACTCCAACAAAGAGGAACGGCTTTGGGTTCAATTTTCGGTAGCGGCGGAGGGGGAGGGGGAGAAGGAGCATTTTATGGCACCAGGAGAGGTATTCAGAAAAAACTTCTTTGGGTAACAATAATCACTGGAGCCCTCTTTATCATTCTGGCCCTTTCGAGGTTGATCCTTGCTTAAAGTTTAATAATATCAGTTTGTCAAAGAAAATTTTCTCTTTTTTTTAATTTGAATCTCAAAAATCTAAAAGCTACTTTAAAATTTTCAAAAGGACGAAAATTCCCAGCTTTTTTTCAATTAAAGCAATTTTTTAAAATTCTAAAAAGGAGAGAAAAGATAGCTTTCTTTCTTTTTTGTTTTTTGTTTATAGGGTCTGGTATTTTTCTCGGCTTAAGCTTCTATTTTCAAAATACTGAATTCCGGCCGACTTCGGGAGGAAGCTATAGTGAGGGATTAATTGGCCAACCAAGATTCATTAATCCAATTTATGCCCCGGCCAATGATGTTGATCGAGATTTAACTGAACTCATCTTCTCGGGTTTAATGAAATATAATTCTGACGGAGATATCGTACCGGATTTGGCCAAAGAATACCCTAACATTAAAGAAAACGGTAAAGTATATGAATTTGATCTGTTAGAAAATGTTTACTGGCATGATGGCGAGATCTTTTCAGCCGATGATGTAGTTTTTACAGTCAAAATAATCCAAGATCCAGATTATAACAGCAAACAACTGAGGGTTTCTTTATTCGGAGTAGAAGTAGAGAAAATAAATAACTTCAAGGTTAGATTTAAATTAAAGAACCCCTATGCTCCTTTTTTAGAAACCTTAACCTTTAAAATTTTACCAAAACACATCTGGCAAGATATCTCTTCTGAAAATTTCCCCTTGGCTATTTATAATTTTAAACCAATTGGAACAGGCCCTTTCAGGCTTAAAGACTTGAAAAAAAATGACAGAACGGGCTATATCACTTCCCTAACTCTTGTTAAGAATTCTAATTATTTTGGGAAAAAACCCTACCTAACAGAAATCTCGTTTCATTTTTTTGAAAATAAGCAGGACTCAATTAAAGCCCTTCAAAGAGGAGAAATTAAAGGCCTGGATTACGTTTCTCCAAAAAATCTTAAAACTATAAAAAGTGAAGGTTTTAAGGTTTATAATTTTTCTTTCCCTCGCTATTTTGATATTTCTTTCAATCCAGAGAAGTCTGAAATTTTGGCAGAAAAATCAGTAAGGAAGGCTTTGAACTATGGAATAAATAAAAAAGCTCTTCTGGAAGAAATTCTTTTGGGTTACGGTAAAATAGTAGAGTCTCCTTTTGTGCCGGGAATCTATAACATCTCGGCTCCCGATGGTTATCAGTTTGACTTAGAAAAAGGAAAAGAGATTTTACAACAAGCTGGCTGGCGGGACGAAGATGGGGACGGAAAAAGAGAGAAAATTATCCAAGAAGCAGTGGAAATTTTATTTAAGAAAGACCTTAAAAAAGGAAGCCAAGACGAAGATGTTAGAAATCTCCAAAGTTGTCTTAGTAAAGATCCGCAAGTTTATCCAGAAGGAGAAATAACTGGTTACTTTGGCGAAAAAACCCAAAAAGCGGTCATTAGGTTTCAAGAGAAATATTCTGAAGATATTTTAGAACCCTGGGGATTTGCACAAGGAACAGGAATTGTCAGTAAAACAACTCGAGCTAAATTAAATGAAGTTTGTGTCGATGCTCCCAAAAAAGTTTTGCCACTAAAAATCTCTTTAGTAACGATTGACCAAGAAGAACTCAGCCAAGCGGCTGATTTAATCAAAAAACAATGGGAGGCTCTGGGGGTACAATTGGAGGTTAAGAAAGTTTCTCTCTTAAGTCTGGAGCAAGATTTCTGGAACCCTCGAGATTACGAAAGTCTTCTTTTTGGAAAAATAATGGGTCTAATCCCAGATCCCTACCCTTTCTGGCATTCTACTCAAAAAAGAGAGCCAGGGTTAAATCTTTCCCTTTATGGCAACAAAGAGGCTGATAAACTTCTTGAAGAGGCTCGACAAATTTTGGATGAAAAAGAAAGATTAGAAAAATATCGCATTTTCCAAGATATTATAATTAAAGATGCTCCGGCTGTATTTTTATATTCTCCGGACTATCTCTATCTGGTTTCTGAAGAGATTAAAGGAATAAAAACAAAAATAGTGGCTGATCCCTCGAAAAGATTTATCGACATTGAAAATTGGTACATTAAAACTAAAAGGTCATGGAAATAAGAAAAAAACCAGAAATCCGTTTCTTAAACGACATGAAGAGAGTGGTCTACGATCAAGAATGGCTAAAAAAAACTGCCAATTTTGAGATTTATTATATGTATCGGGGCATTAAAACAAAAGGTGAATTAAGGTATGATATCACAGAAATAAAAACTAAAATGCTGGGAAAAGAATTCCCCAAAACAAAAGGACACGAACATCTTAAAACCTTTCAGGAAGTTTACAAAGTATTGAAAGGAAAAGCGATTTTTCTGTTTCAGAAATATAGAAATAAGACAATTGAAGATGTTTACGCTGTTAGAGCTAAAATCGGTGCTATTGTTATCGTTCCTCCTTATTATGGCCATATAACTATTAATGCTTCTAAAGAAGAATTAAAAATTGCTAACTGGATTTCTAAAAAATGTAAAAATTCTTATAATCTATTCGAAAAAAGGCAGGGAGCTTGTTATTACTATACAAGGTCTGGTTGGATAAAAAATAAAAATTACAAGAAAGTGCCGAAGTTACGATTTAAAAAATCTTTAAAGAAAATGCCAAAAAATTTGGATTTCCTTGCCCCGCACTAATTTCGCCGCGGAATGAATAATTAAATATAGAATTTTATTTTTAACATTCTGTAGCCCGCGTGTGGCGAACCCCATATAAATCCCTTCGGGATTATACGGGGCAGGTAGCCTCATCCTTCTCTTTTGGACGCTATGCCCCGTACTTTACGAGCGAAGCGAGGAATAGTTCGGGGAAGCGGGCTACCTTCAAAATCAGTTTGCGAAATTTAGTGCGGGGTCTGAAATAGACGGGCATGGCGGAATAAATAAACCTATTTTGTAGGGGCAGGTGGTGAAACTGGTAAACACGTACGGTTCAGGGTCGTATGCCGAAAGGCTTGAGGGTTCGACCCCCTCCCTGCCCATAATAGAAATAAAAGAGTGCAAATCTCCCGCACCAAAACTTCGTTCGGTGCAGGACCAATCCAGCACCGAGCCCCGAACCAGAACGAAGTTCGGGACAGCCCAAAACCGAGTTCTGCTCTGGTTCTGGGCTTCGCTTCAGTGCCGGATTCTTATCAGTATCATTTTAACTATGAAAAAAACATTTAAACAATCAAATCTTATAATAATCCCCCTGGGAGGATTAAGCGAGGTTGGCCGGAATATGATAGTTCTGGAATGGCAAGGAAAGATTTTAATTATTGATATGGGTTTTCGAATGCCAGAAGAAGATATGCCAGGAGTCGATTATATTATACCGAATATCTCTTATTTGAAAGGAAAAGAAAAAAATATTTTAGGGGTAGTGTTCACCCATGGTCACTACGATCATATCGGGGCGGTTCCTTATTTAATAGAAAAGTTGGGTTATCCGCCTCTTTTCGCCTCTCCTTTGGCACGAGGAATTATCTTGAAAAGACAACAAGATTTCCCGATTCGAAAAAAGCTGGAAATCCAAACTGTCAAAAACGGCTCAAGAATAAAACTTGGCCCTTTTGGGGTGGAATTTTTCCGCCAAAATCATAATATTCCCGACAACTTGGGTCTTTTTATCCAAACCCCTATTGGAAATCTTTTGCATACCTCTGATTTTAAATTTGACTCTACCCCAGTTAATGACTTGCCGACCGATTTTAGAAAATTACATAGATTGAGTTCTCGAAAAATCTTGCTTCTAATGTCTGATTCAACGGGGGCCGAGGAAAAAGGTCATTCTCTTTCTGAAAGTCTAATTTTAAAAAATTTAGATGAAATATTTAAAGAAGCAAAAGGCAGAATCATTGCTGCTACTTTTGCCTCTCTTATTAATAGAATCCAGCAAATAGTGTCTTTGTCTGAAAAATACGGAAGAAAAGTAGCGGTCGAGGGTTATTCAATGAAAACAAATATTGAGATCTCCCGAAACTTAGGTTATTTTAAAGCAAAAAAAGGAACTTTAATGAAGACTAAAGATTTAATAAAATGGCCTGATTCCAAAATAACCATTATCTGCACCGGAGCCCAGGGCGAAGGACAGGCAGTTTTGATGAGAATTGCCAACAAAGAACATCCCATCTTGCGCCTGAAAAAAGGAGATTCTGTTATCTTTTCTTCGTCGGTTATTCCCGGAAACGAGAGAACGGTCCAAATCTTAAAAGATGGACTTTATCGTCAAAAAGCCGAAGTCTTTCATTACCAAATGATGGATATCCATGCCGGCGGTCACGCCCAGCAAGAAGAATTAAAGCAAATGATCAGGATTATGAATCCAAGGTTCTTTTTTCCAGTTCATGGACAGTTATCTATGTTGATTGCTAACGCTAATCTAGCTAAATCTCAAGGAATTCCAGAAAGAAATATCATTCTAGCTGAAAATGGCCAGATTATTAACTTAAATCAGCAAATGGCTTTTATCACAAAAAAGACTGTCCCCTCAAATTATATTATGGTTGATGGTTTGGGTGTCGGAGACGTTGGAGAGGTAGTTCTTAGAGACCGCCAAACACTAGCTACAGATGGAATGTTTGTTATCGTCGCTGTAATTGATAGACAAACTGGCCAAGTTCGAGGTTCCCCAGACATAATCTCAAGAGGTTTTGTTTATTTAAGAGAGTCAAAAGAATTGTTAGCTGCTACGCGCAAAAAGGTTATTGCTATTGTCAATCAAACGGCTGGATCTGGAAAGGCTGTTAATTGGGTTTATGTAAAAGATGAAATCAGAAATAAAATCGGGCAATTCTTATACACAAAAACACAAAGACGCCCCATGATTCTTCCCGTTGTTATAGAGGTATAAACGCTTTGCTAAAATAAAAAACCAAAAATAAAAACAAACAAAACGTAAAAATTCTTCAGTTTTTACATATTTGTTTTTTATCTTTAATATTCAATTTTGACTGAGCCCGAGAGGGCGAAAAAACATGCGGGTATTTAGTGGCATTAGGCCAACCGGCGAACTTCATATCGGAAATTATTTAGGAGCAATAAAACAATGGATTGGACTCCAGGAAAAAGCAGAGTGTGTTTTTTGTATTGTTGATCTGCATGCTATGACTACGCCCTATAAGCCCGGAGAATTGCAAAAAAACATTCAAGATTTAGCTATTGTTTATTTAGCTGCGGGTCTCAATCCAGAAAAATGTATATTGTTCGTTCAGTCGGAAATAAAAGAACATACCGAGTTAGCTTGGCTGTTGGGAACAATTACACCTTTGGGAGAATTAAATAGAATAACCCAATTTAAAGAAAAGGCAAAAAAACACCCAGAATATATTAATGCTGGTCTCTTAAACTATCCCCTCTTAATGGCAGCTGATATTCTTCTTTATCAAACAGATTTAGTTCCGGTTGGTAAAGATCAAAAACAACACGTTGAACTAACCCGAGAAATTGCCCGTCGTTTCAATAATAAATTTGGGAAAGTTTTCAAAGAACCTGAATCGCTATTGCCAAAAATTGGAGAAAAAATTATGTCTTTGCAAAACCCCAAGAAAAAAATGTCCAAAACCGACGATCCTCGGGGATGCATCGGACTATTCAACACACCTGATGGAATTAAAAAGAAGGTGATGGCAGCAGTTACTGATCCCGGAAAAGTTATAAAATATGACCCCATCAAAAAACCAGGCATTTCTAATCTCCTAACTGTTTATCATCTTTTTAGTGAAAAACCGATTAAACAATTAGAAAAAGATTTCAAAAATAAAGGCTATGCAGAACTCAAAAAATCTTTGATAAGATTATTAGTGAATTCTTTAGAGCCTTTTAGAAGAAAAAGGCAAGAGCTTCTCTCTAGAGAAGTCTATGTAAAAGAAGTCCTTAACCAAGGATCAAAAAAAGCCCAAGCTTTAGCTGTCTCTACTATGGAAAATGTCAGAAAAAAAATGGGCTTTGTTTGAACCTATTTTGAAACTTTATTCTTCAAGCGCCTTGAGGTTTAAATTTATTTTTGAATTCCAGTTTATTTCCTCGTAACTATGGAGTAATTTGTTAATATAGTTTTTCAGATAATTATATCGATTTCCTGTTTTTGCTTCAAATTTGACTGTAAGATAGGGGGCATTTTGGGAATAACGAATGACAAACATTTCATTGGTGAAATCAAGCCTGATTCCATCGCCGGCTCGTTCATCATCAATAACTTTAGCCTCTGGAAAATCTTTTTTAAGCACCAGGCTAATTTTTTCCATCAGCGCGACCTTCTTTTCATCGGCGCAATATATTTTTATTTCTGGACTCGATATATATTTAGGAAGTGAATCAATGGCATTCGAGAGCGACTGATTAGTTTTTGCCAGATATTTTAGCAAACGCAAAGTTGAATAAAGTCCATCATCATGATTATAAAAATCAGCGGAAAAGAAGAAGTGTCCTGAAAGTTCTCCAATAAATGCTGCCTTAATTTCTTGATTTTTTTTCTTTAAAAATGAATGGCCAGTCCGCCACATAAAGGGCTTGCCGCCATGATTTAAAATTGTCTCCTCAACAACTTTTGAACAAAGCGTATTATACATTATCGTTGCTCCAGGGTAATCATTCAAAACATCAATCGCAAAAAGTGCCACCAGCACATCATTCCAGATAATATTTCCTTTGTCGTCAACTATTCCAATTCGATCACCATCAGCATCATATGAAAAACCGATATCTCCTTTTTCCTGCAACACTCGTTCTCTCAAGCGTTGGGCAACAGTAAGTCCAGTTGGATCTGGCGCGCCTAAAGGGAAAGAGGAATCTAGTTCGCAATTACTTTCTACTACCTTGCATCCTGTTCGTCTCAGTAAATCTGGGGCAATTACCCCGGCCGTTGAACAGCTTGGGTCAACAATAACTTTAAATTCTTTACTAATGGGTAATCTTTTTAGTAAGTCAGCAAAATATGCCTGGCGAATATCCTGTTTTTCGGCTTTACCCGGTGTATCAGCTTGCTTGTAATCTTCATTCTCAACTATTCGTCTTAACTCTTGAATACTCTCACTAACCAAAGTTTCAGAAAAATCAATAGCTAATTTAAAACCATTATATTCAGCCGGATTGTGCGAAGCAGTAACGTAAACCCCGCCTTTGCAATCTAAATAGTATTGTGACCAATAAAAAGTCCCGATAAGATTCATGCCTATATCGACTATATCAATACCAGCCCAATTTAAACCCTTAATGATGGCTTCGCTATATTGAGGACTTGTGGCTCTTGAATCATAACTTATCACTCCTTTTTTAATACCGCGCCGCTGCAAGAAAGCGCCATACGCTTTTCCGATGTGTTCAACGATTTCCGAATTTAAATCTTTATTAACTATACCCCGCAGATCATATCCACGAAATATATAAGGATTAATTTTCATGTTTTTTTTATTATAACACCCCGTCAGAAGTTTTGCGAGGATAAAATCATCAAAAAAAATGACAGAGAACTTCTAACGGGGTAACATAACTGTATGAGTTTTTCAGTAGGTATTGTTGGATTACCAAATGTTGGCAAGTCAACTCTATTTAAGGCCTTAACTAAAAAACAGGTTGATATTGCCTCTTACCCTTTCACCACCATAGATCCTAATGTGGGAGTAGTGGCTGTTCCCGATGAAAGATTAAAAAAAATTGCCGAAGTAATAAAACCAGAAAAAATTACTCCTACCATTATTGACTTTATTGATATTGCGGGTTTAGTCAGGGGGGCTCATAAGGGAGAGGGGTTGGGTAATCAATTCCTTTCACATATCAGAAACTGCGACTTAATTCTAGAAGTGGTCAGAGATTTTAAAGGAGAAGAAGTTGAGCATGTTGAAGGAGAAATTAATCCTCAAGAAGACATAGAAACAATCGGGACTGAACTTCTAATGAAAGATTTAGAAACTGTAGAAAACTTATTAAAAAAGATAGAAAAAGACCTTAAATTTGGGGACAAAAAAATTTTAAAAAGAGGGGAACTATTCCGGAGAATCCAGCAACCCCTTTCTCAAGGAAAATTAATTTCAACTCTTTCCCTGTCAAAAGAAGAGAAAAAAGAAATCGGAGAATTCCAGTTTCTAACCTTAAAACCAATTGTCTATATCTTAAATATTGACGAAAATTATAAAGAAAAAAGCATTCAAAATTTATTACCTCACTTAGCGATTGATTTAAAAACCGAGGAAGAAATTTCTGAATTATCAGAATCAGAAGCCAAAGAATTAGAGCTGAAATCCGGAGTTGACCAGTTAATCCTTACCTGTTACAATACCCTTGAGTTAATTACTTTCTACACGGTAGCTGGCGGAAAAGAAGTTCGAGCTTGGACGCTGAAAAAGGGAGATACGGTTTTGAAAGCGGCAGAACTTGTTCATTCTGATTTTGCCAAGAAATTTATCCGAGCCGAAGTTGCTGAATGGAAAGTGCTGTTCAAAATAAAGTCATGGCAAAAAGCCAAAGAATTGGGACAAATAAAAACGGCCGGAAAAGATTATCTTGTTCAAGACAAAGATGTAATAGAATTCAAAATATAACCACTAATAGAATCACGAATTAAAATCACTAATTATCACCGATAAATCAAATCATTAGCGAATATCAGTGAAAAAATTAGTGATTAATCAATGGTATGAAATTATACGAACTTACTTATTTTCTTTCTTCAAATTTAAACGAAGAAGAGCTTAAAAATTTTTCAGAAAAAATATTCTCCTTTATCAAAGAAAACGAAGGAACTTTAGTTGAAAACTCTTTAGCTCAAGCAAAAATAGTCAAAAAGAAATTAGCTTCACCAATAAAAAAAGAGAGTCAAGCTTATTTAAATGTTTTAAGTTTCTATTTTGATCCTCAGAAGATAGAAAAACTAAAAGTAAAACTTACTTCTGAAAGCCAAATCCTTCGTTACGTTATTCTGGCCAAAAAAATACCAGAGAAAACCAAAATCTACGGGCCTTTATCTATAATTTCCAAGGCAAAAGACGTTAAACCGCCTCCAAAAAAAGTTGATTTAAAAGAAATTGAGAAGAAATTAGAAGAAATATTGGGTGAATAATAACCACTAATAAACACTACTTTACCACGAATACTCACTAATAATTTAGTTGTGAAAATTAGTAGGAAAATTCGTGATATTATCCGTGGTCTATGAATTTCAATAAAGTCGTTCTTGTGGGTCGGGTAGCCACCGACCCGGAGATGAGATCTACGCCAGCCGGTCAGTCGGTTTGTACTTTTAGATTAGCAACTAATAGGATTTGGACCGAGAAAGATTCTGGCCAAAAAAAAGAGAAAACCGAATATCATAATATCGTTCTCTGGCGAAGACTAGCCGAAATTGCGTCTCAATTTTTAACCAAGGGGTCTCTGGTTTTAATTGAAGGAAGACTAGAAACAAAGTCTTGGCAAGACTCTTCTGGTAATCGTCGTTTTAGAACAGAAGTCGTCGGTCAAATCATGCAGCTAGGTCCAAGGGCAGCGGGAAAAACTCCTCCTTCGCCAAAAGAAAAAGAGGCCCCTCAGGAAGATATTCCGATAATTGAAGAAAAATCAGAAATTGAAGAAAAGCCAGAAGAAGAAATCAATATAAAAGATATACCTTTCTAAATTGTTGCACTGCTACATTGTTGAATTGTCAAACTGATTTTTCAATGTAGCAATGTAGCAATTTAGCAATTTAGCAATGGACGGTAACTGTTATTTTTGTAAACACAACTTTCAAGAAATTGACTTTAAAGATATTAGAACTTTGGGGAAATTTACCTCCGGTCTGGCCAAAATCAGAGCCAAAAAAAGGACCAGAGTTTGTTCCTTGCATCAAAGGAAGCTCGCAAAAGCCATAAAAAGAGCACGCCATTTTGGGTTGCTTCCATATACCACAAAATAGTCTTACTATCTATATATCAAAATTATTCTCTAAACCCACAAACTAAAAACGGCCAAAAGATCATTGGCCGTTTTTATTATCCTGTTGGATTATAAGCCAGAGTTCCTCTGAGCTTTTTCTGATATTGCTTTTCTTATTTTCTCGGCCAATTCAGGGTTTTCTTTTAAGTATTTCTTTGCTCCCTCCATCCCCTGGCCAAGTCTTGTATTTTCATACTGAAACCAACTTCCGGATCTTTTGATCAGCTCTTGGTTTAAACCACTCTGTACAATATCGCCAAAATAAGAAATTCCTTCATTATAATAAATATCGAATTCAGCAACCCTAAAGGGCGCAGCCACTTTGTTTTTAACTACTTTTGCCTTAATACGCGATCCGATAATTTCATCTCCGTGTTTAATCTGGGCTATTCTTCTTAAATCAAGCCTAACTGAAGCGTAAAATTTAAGAGCCAACCCTCCGGAGGTAGTCTCAGGATTCCCGAAACGAACTCCAATTTTCATTCGGGTCTGGTTCAAAAATATCACTACTGTTTTTGCCTTTGCAACAATACCAGATAACTTTCTCAAAGCCTGACTCATTAATCTTGCCTGAAGTCCAATTTGAAATTCCCCCATTTCGCCCGCAATTTCAGTTTTAGGAGTAAGAGCGGCAACCGAATCAATAACAATCGTGTCAACCTGATTTGACCTAACCAGGGTCTCCACAATTTGCAAGGCTTGTTCGCCAGAGTCTGGCTGAGAAATTAAAAGGTCATCAACATTCACTCCAATTCTCTTGGCATAGTCAGGATCCAAAGCGTGCTCTGCATCAATAAAAGCCCCTACTCCTCCTTTTTTTTGAGTTTCGGTCAAAATGTGAAGGGATAATGTAGTTTTGCCAGACATTTCGGGTCCAAAAATTTCAATTACTCTTCCCCGAGGAACGCCTCCTACCCCCAAAGCTAAATCTAAAGAAATGGAGCCTGTTGGAATAACGTCCACATCAACTGCTCTTACTTCTTTCAATGTCATAATTGCCCCTTCACCAAAGCGTTGTTTGATTTCCTCAATTGCCTCCTGAATCTTATCCTTTTCAATTTTTTGTTCTTTTTTTTGTTTTGCCATTTTATTTTATGATAAACATTTTGAAATAATAGTCAATGAGGTTTTGTTATTAAGTGAATTACCGTTTCTGCCACCCATTCGACAATAAAAGCTATTGCTTTTGCCACTGAGGCACTCGCTTGCTCCTCGCATTCAAGGCTCTCTAGCTTCGGGGAGTCTTTCCTTTTCCCCCTAATCATTCTGGAGTAAGGGTAAGCCCCTCAAAGAGCACCTCGGAGGCCGAGCGGGCATGGTTCGAACGAAGCCAGATACAGTGCTGTATCTGGCGAAGCGAAAGAGCGAGGCCGAGAGATGAACAAAATTTTCCTCGCTGGGGAAAATTATTGTGTCTCTTTGATGGGGCTCTACCCGAACAAGTCTCCCGCAGGGTTGATTATAAATAGATACGAACATACAAGGTCACATTTCCGAACGCTCTTCCTCTTCGGTCTCAATGTAAACCTCTCTTGGCTTTGCCCCTTCTCCCGGGCCAACAATCCCTTTTTCCTCCATCATATCAATTAATCTGGCTGCCCGAGCATATCCTACCCTTAATCTTCGTTGTAGCAGGGAAGCTGACGCCTTTTTGGCTTCAATAACTACTTTTTTTGCTTCTTCAAAGAGAGGGTCTTCTCCTTCCTCAGAAAAGGTCTCTGTTGTTTCCCCTGGTAAGGTTAATGTCTTTTCCAGGCTTTCGCTTAGATCTTCTACTATTTCTCCTTTTGGTTTCTCTGCTTTCTTGATCCAATTAGTCACTCTTTTGACTTCTTTTTCTGAGATATAAGCTGCCTGAATTCTTTTTGGTTTAGAAACATCGGAAGAAATATAAAGCATATCTCCTGCTCCCAATAACTTTTCGGCTCCGGCCATATCTAGAATTGTTCTCGAATCAACTTGAGAAGCTACCTGAAAAGTAATCCGAGAAGTAATATTTGCTTTAATCAGCCCGGTAATTACTTCAACTGATGGCCGCTGGGTTGCAACTATCAAATGAATACCTACTGCTCTGGCCATTTGGGCTATTCTGACAACTCCTGCCTCAATGTCTCGACCACGAGCCGCCATCAAGTCAGCCAATTCATCAATAATTAAAACAATATAAGGCATAGTCTGACCTTCCCGTCCCATCATTTCATTATAGACAGCAATATCTCGAGTTCTAGCCTCAGATAAAACATCAAACCTCCTCTCCATTTCACTAGTCAACCACTTTAAAGCATTAATAGTTTGATTGACATTAAAAATTACCGGAGTTAAAAGATGAGGAAGTTGATTATAGACAGGAAACTCTACTCTTTTTGGATCAACTAAAATAAATCTTAAGGTTTCTGGAGGATTACGATATAAAAGACTCGAAATTAAATTATTAAGACAAATGGTCTTGCCCGTACCCGTAGAACCAGCGACTAATAAATGAGGCATCCGAGCCAAATCAGCAAAAACAGGATTGCCGGCGACGTCTCTGCCTAAGGACAAAAGAAGATTGGCGGGTGAATTCTGAAAACTTGGATGAGCAATTAAATGTCTCAGCCTAACCTGAGCCCTTACTTTGTTGGGCACTTCAATCCCCACTAAAGACCGGCCAGGAATGGGAGCCTCTATTCTGATTGGATGAGAAGCTAAGGCTAAGGATAGATCATTATTTAAGGCCGTGATTCGAGAAAGTTTCACTCCTTCAGCTGGTTTAAAAGTATACTGAGTTACGGTCGGGCCAATATTGACTTCTGACATTTCAACCTGAATACCAAAATTTTGAAGAGTCTTTTTAATAACGACTGAGTTGGATTTAATGTCTCCGGGGCTAGGCTTTCCATGGTCAGACTCCAAAAGGTCTAGGGGAGGCCTTTGATAAATAATCTTATTCTTTTCTTCGATCGGTTTAACTTTCAGATCTTTGGCTAAGAGATTTTCTGGAGTTTGAGATTGAACAAGAATTTCCGGGGTCTTTCTTTTTTCTTCCGGAAAAGAGGTCGAAGTCCCAGCCAGGGGAGGTATTTCTTTTATCTTAAATTTAGGAGTTAAAATTTTCCGAATAGATAAAAAAGAAGGTTCTTTTTCGAAGACTATTTTGTCTTTTTCTGGCAGCAAAAATTGAATCAAGATTAAACCGCCAATAATGATTACTGCTAAATTTATAATGAAAGTTACTTCTACCCCAAAGGTTTTTTCTAGCGGCAAAGCCATTAGAAAACCCATTATTCCCCCTTCTTTTATGATTAATTGATTAATTCCGTCTGCTATCCCCTTTGTCTGGACCAATTGAAAAATCGATATCATGCCTGAAGTTCCTAATATTAGAATAAAAATTCCCAACAATATCGGTAGATAGATTCTCTGCCGGCTCTTTTTTAAAAACAAAATCCCACCCAACAAGAAAAGGGGTGGGATTAAAAAGATACTTTTTCCAATCAGAAAGCTAAATCCGTCAAAAAATACCCTTCCAGCTATCCCGGCTTGATTAAAAAAACTCAAGAAAGAAATTACCCCCACCAAAATCATTAAAATTCCTGTAATCCAAGCTTTAGTCTTTTTATATAAAATTGGAGGGTTATGATTTTTTCTTTTCTCTGTGTTTTTCTTAAATTTCTTTTTGTCTTTTCTCCTTCTCACGCTTCTATTATATCATCTGCCCCGTAGGATGTCGAAAACATTCCTTCGGGGTTTTCAGCTATTTTCGAAAACCGGTACCGGCTGGAATAAGTTTCCCGATAATTACATTTTCTTTAAGACCCCTTAACCTATCTTTTTTGCCCTCAATAGCTGCTTTAATTAAAACCCGGGAAGTTTCCTGGAAGGAAGCAGCTGACAAAAATGAATCTGTGGTTAAGGCAACCTTTGAAATACCCAAAAGAATAGGCTGAAAAGTAGCAGGTTTTTTGTTCTCTTTTCTTAATCTTAGATTTTCCTCAAACAGGTATCCTTTCTCAACAACTTCTCCTGCCGAAAAACCGCTGTCTCCTTCGTCTTTAATCCTAACCCGGGAAAACATTTGTCTAACTATTACTTCAATATGTTTATCATGAATAATTGCTCCTTGAGAAACATAAATGTTTTGAATTTCTTTAACGATATATCTCTGGGTTTCTCTTTGGTTGGTTAATTTAAAAAGCTCTTTTAGATCAATGCTGCCCTCGGAAAGTTGTTGGCCTATTTTCACTTCATTGCCTGGGTTAATTAAAATAGGATTTGGAGCAGGAATTTCATATTCAACTATTTCTGCCACTGATTTTTTCTGTTTCTTTTCTACCTGCCCCGCGCCGAACTTGCCTGCCCCGTAGGAAGCCGAAGGCTTTCCTTTGGGGTTCTGGTGTGGGGTTTTCTGGCCTTTCTTCCTTATTTTAATAATTCGTTCCGGAGTAATCTCTACCACCTCTCCTTCTATTGTGGAAACAATTGCTTTTCTCACGGGGGAACGGGTTTCAAAAACTTCTTCAACTCTTGGTAGACCCAAAGTAATATCTCCTTCGCCAACCACTCCTCCTAAATGAAAAGTTCTCATCGTTAATTGGGTGCCTGGTTCGCCAATTGCTTGAGCAGCAATAATGCCTACTGCCTCTCCTAATTTAACTTCTTGGTTTTGACCTAAATCCCAGCCATAGCATTGTCCGCAAACCCCCAATAGGGTTTTGCAGCTCAAAGGAGAACGAACACTTACCTCTTCAACTCCTGAATCATCAATAAAATGAGCTTTCTCCCAATTAATAATTTCCCCTTTCTTAATGTTAGGGTGTTTTCCCTTTATTTTTATATCCTGAAGATTTATTCTCCCTAAAATCTTGAAAAGAAAGTTCTGACCAAGCTCAATTGCATCTTTTTTAAAAACAGTAATTCCTTTGTCGTCCCGGCAGTCTTCTTCGGTAATAATGACTTCATGAGCAACGTCAATAAGACGACGGGTTAAATATCCAGCCGTTGCAGTTCTTAGGGCGGTATCAGCCGTCCCCTTTCTTGCTCCATGGGTTGAAATAAAGTATTCCAAAATATCAAATCCCTCTTTATATGAACTTTTTACCGGAAGCTCAAGAATCTTACCCATTGGATTAATAACCAAACCCTTCATTCCCGTCATCTGGATTGGCTGAGCCCAGCTTCCTTTAGCCCCTGAATTAATAATTAGAGAAACTGGACCTAGGGGCGGTAGGGTTTTGGGCACTAATTTCTCAATCTCCAATTTTGCTCTCTGCCAAGTTTCAATTACTTGAAAAGATTTTTCTTCCCGAGATAATAATCCTTTTTGATAGTGTTTATCAATTCTCTCTATATTCTCTTCAGCTTTGCTAATAATTTGTTTCTTCTCTTTTGGCACTATTAAATCATCCATTCCCCAAGTAATTCCAGCTTGGGTCGCAATCTCAAATCCTAAGGTTTTAATCTTATCTAAATATGGATGAGAATCTTTCAATCCTATTTTTTCAATAATCAGGCTAACTATTTTATCTAACCGTTTTCCGTTTACTTCTTCGTTAACAAAAGCAATCTCTGAAGGTAGGGTTATGTTGAAAAGAATTCGTCCTACCGAAGTTTCTATAAATTCCTTTCCTAATCTGACTTTAATTCTTGCTCTTAGGTCAACGGTCTTTGTGTCATAGGCCAAAATAGCTTCATTTTGAGAACCGAATATTTTGCCTTCACCTCGAGCCCCTTTTTCTATTTTTGTAATCCAAAAACAACCAAGAACGATGTCTTGAGTGGGGGTAACAATAGGAGTACCGGTGGCTGATTTCAATAAATTGACAGTAGATAAGATTAATCGTCGAGCTTCTTGCTGGGCACCTTGAGACAATAGAATGTGAACCGCCATCTGATCTCCATCAAAATCGGCGTTGAATGCCTTGCAAACTAAAGGATGAATTCTAAGTGCCTCTCCTTCAATCAATAAAGGTTGAAAGGCCTGAATCCCTAATCGGTGCAAAGTAGGGGCCCGATTAAGCAAAACCAATTTATCTTTAACCACCTCTTCCAGCATCGCCCAAACTTCATCAATTTCCTGCTCAATCAATCGAGAGGCTCCTCGGATATTATAAGCTAATTCTTTCTCTAAAATCTTCTGAATAACAAAAGGCTTAAAGAGTTCCAAAGCCATTTTCTTTGGTATCCCCACCTGATAGAGTTTAAGCTCCGGCCCGACAACAATAACTGATCTTCCAGAATAATCGACTCTCTTGCCTAATAAATTTTGCCTAAATCTTCCCTGTTTTCCTTTCAATATATCAGCCAGAGACTTTAAAAGCCTTCTCCCTCCGGTGGTGGCTTGAGTGGTTGTTCCTTTCCTCATGGTATTGTCAATCAAAGCATCAACAGCTTCTTGCAACATTCTTCTTTCGTTCCGAACAATAACCTCAGGAGCTGAAACCTCAAGTAAATATTTCAATCGATTATCCCGGTTAATTACCCGTCGGTAAAGATCGTTAAGGTCAGAAGAAGCATATCTTCCACCGTCAAGTTGAACCATTGGCCGTAAATCTGGGGGTAGAACCGGTAAAACTGTTAAAAACATCCATTCTGGCCTGATTGCTGCCTTCATCATCCCTTGGAAAAGCTTTAGTCTTCTTAAAACTTTTCCTCGATTAATTGACGAGGTGGTTTCTAGCTCTTTTTTTAACTTCTTTATTTCTTTTTTAAGGTCTATTTTCTCGAAAATTTTTCTTAAAATTTCTGCTCCTGAACCTGCTTCAAAAACTTCTCCGTATTTTAGAGAAAGACGATGATATTCGGTTTCAGATAGAATTCTTAAGGGCTTTATGCTCCGAAGCTCTTCTTTAGCTATGTCTCTCATTCTCTTTAACTCAAGCAGCTTAGCCGACTGTTTCTTTTTTCCTTTCAACCTTACCTCCTTCATCTTTCTTTTATATTCTTTCTCTATCTCCTCTAAGACTTTATTTCTAGCTTCTTCTGAAACGCCGGTAATAATATAAGCCACAAAATAGATAACTTTTTCTACCTGCTGAAGGGGCATATTTAAAACCATCCCGATTCTTGAAGGAACTCCTCTTAAAAACCAGATATGAGAAACCGGCGAGGTTAATTTGATGTGACCCATTCTTTCTCTTCTGACCTGGGACTTTATTACCTCCACCCCGCACTTATCACAAACAACTTTCTTATAACGAATCCTTCGATATTTTCCGCAATAACATTCATAATCCTTGGTCGGTCCAAAAATCTTTTCGCAGAAAAGACCATCTTTCTCCGTCCTTTGGGTCCGATAGTTAATAGTTTCTGGTTTTGTTACTTCTCCATGGGACCAAGAAAGAATTACTTCGGGCGAAGCTATTTTTATTCTAATTGAGTCGATATCAATTACACGCATAATTTGATAAATAAAAAATAATAAACAAGAGTAATATTCTCCATTTATTGTTTTTTGTTGTCTGTTTTTTATTCTCTGTCTTTGGGTTTTTCTATCACTTCAATATTCAGTCCCAAAGCTTTCATTTCGTTGACTAAAAGGTTAAAAGAAGCAGGAATATTAGGACTCTTAATCTTCTCTCCTTTTAAAATTGCTTCATAGGCAGCTGTTCTTCCCGGAACATCATCAGATTTGATAGTTAAAATTTCTTGAAGAACGTGAGCTGCCCCGTAACCCTCTAAAGCCCAAACTTCCATTTCTCCAAATCTCTGACCACCGAATTGAGCTTTCCCCCCCAAAGGCTGTTGGGTTATTAAAGAATAGGGGCCAATGGAACGCATATGAATCTTGTCAACCACCATATGAATCAACTTCATCATATAAATGTAGCCAACTGTAATTTTGGCCCCAAAAGGTTCACCGGTCACTCCGTCAAATAAGGTTACTTTTCCGTCTTCTGGTAGGCCGGCTGCCTTTAGCTCGATTTTTATATCTTTTTCGGTTGCTCCGGCTAGTGCCGGAGACAAAGCAATGTAACCCAGCTTTTTAGCTGCCCAGCCAAGATGAGTTTCTAAAATCTGACCAAGGTTCATTCTTGAGGAAACACCCAAGGGATTCAAAATCATATCGACCGGCGTGCCATCTGCCAAAAAAGGCATTTCTTCGGCCGGTAAGACTCGAGCAACTATCCCTTTGTTTCCGTGACGACCGGTTAATTTATCTCCGGCTTGAATTTTTCGAATTTCAGCTATCTCCACTTGAATTCTTTTGATTACTCCAGGTTCTAACTTCGCCCCCTTCTCTCTTTCCCAAAGCTTCACTTCAACCACCCTTCCTCTCTTTCCGTGTTCCATTCTTAAAGAGCTGTCTTTAACTTCTCTGGCTTTTTCTCCAAAGATTACTCGCAGCAATCTTTCTTCGGAGGTTAAATCAGCCTCTCCTTTAGGAGAGATTTTCCCAACCAAGATATCGCTTGGTCCAACCTCGGCTCCAATCCTAATTATTCCTTCTTCGTCTAAATCTTTTAATCTTTCTTCTCCAACATTAGGAATGTCAGCGGTAGTAATTTCGGGCCCCAGTTTTGTTTCCCGAACATCGCAAGTAAAATCTTCTATATGAATAGAAGTAAAGATATCATCTTGCACTAATTTTTTAGAAATAATTATTGCATCTTCAAAATTACTTCCCCGCCAAATCAAGAAAGCCACTAAGATATTTTGGCCTAAGGCTAAAAATCCTCGAGAGATTCCCCCTCCATCGGCCAAAATGTCTCCTCGTTTAACAATGTCTCCTTTCTTGACTACTGGCCGTTGATGAAAAGAGGTATATTGATTGGTTCGAAGAAAAGTTCGCAATTCATATCTCTGGATTTCAGGTTTTTTCCCTTTCATTTTTAGTGTTATCTGACTGGCATCCACCCTAATAACTGTCCCGTCTTCCGGAGCTATCACTCCCTGTCCCGAGTCTGTAGCAACATTCCTTTCTATTCCGGTAGCAACTAAAGGAATTTCTGGTTTTATTAAAGACACAGCCTGTCTCTGCATATTTGAACCCATTAGGGCGCGATTAGCATCATCATTCTGCAAGAAAGGAATGCAGGAAGTAGCAACCGAAATAGATTGTTCAGAAGAAACATCAACAAAATCAATTTTTTCTTTTTCTATCTTTCCTGGCTCTCCTTTTATTCGAGCTTCCACTTTGGAAGATAAAATCTTATTATCTTTATCAAGAAGAATGCTGGCTGAAGCAATATTATATTTCTCTTCTTCATAAGCATTAAGGTAATGAATTTCTGAAGTAACTTTACCTTTTTTCACTTTAAAATAGGGAGTTTCTAAAAATCCATAAGGATTAATCTTGGCAAAAGAAGCCAAATGTCCAACTAAGCCAATATTTGGTCCCTCCGGAGTTTGGATGGGACAAATTCTGCCATAGTGAGAAGGCTGAACGTCTCTCACTTCAAAACCGGCTCGCTCCCTCGTTAAACCGCCGGGTCCAGTAGCTGATAATCTTCTTTTGTGCTCTAATTCAGCTAAAGGATTTTCATTATCCATGAATTGAGCAATCTGGCTTGAGGTAAAAAATTCTCTTACCACTGCCATGAACGGCCTGGGATTAATAACCTGGGCAGGGGTTAGAGTATAAACGTCTAAAGTTGACATCCTGTCTTTGATTATTCTTTCCATTCTCATTAGTCCCACCCTTAATCTATTTTGCAAAAGCTCCGAGAAAACCCTTACCCTCCTGGTTCCCAAATGGTCAATTTGATCTGGTTTTCCTTCGGGATCGTTATTTAAACGAATAATTTCTCTTAAGACAGCAACAATGTCTTCTGGCTTTAATACTCTGTCTGAAACAGTAATTTCCTCTCCAGAGTTTTGAGTTAAAACTTTTTTCTCTTTTTTGTTTTTATCTCGTAATTTACGGCTCCTTAACTCTGATAATCTCTGCCACATTCTCCATCTTCCTACTTTAGATAAATCATACCTCTCAAATTTAAAGAACATATTCTCAAACAGTTCACGGGCAGTATCCGGGGTGGTTAAGTCTCCTGGCCTTAATCTTCGATAAATTTCAACCAAGGCCTCTGGCTGGTTGTGGGTGGAATCGCGCTTTAAAGTTTCCTCAATATATTTAATTTCGGGGTCGTTGTCTACATCTTGAAAAAGTTCTTTTATCTGATTTTCTTTATCAATTCCCAAAGCTCTCAGCAGCATGGTGGCTGATACTTTTCTTCTCCGATCAACTTTAACTCCAATGAAACCCGTACTTTCCGTCTCAAATTCCAACCAAGCTCCTCTGTTTGGAATAATCTTTGCACCAAAATAGTTTTTTCCCCCGCTAGTCTGCATCGTAAAGAAAACACCTGGCGAACGAATAAGCTGAGAGATAACTACTCTCTCAACCCCATTGACAACAAAAGTACCCCGTTCAGTCATAAGAGGGAAATCAGCTAAAAATACTTCTTGTTCTTTAATCTCTTTTGTTTTTAAATTAACTAGCCTGGTTTTTACTCTCAGAGGGGCTGCGTAAGAATCATTATTCTGCTTCGCCTCTAAGTCAGACTTATAATTGGGCGTATCTAATTTATAATCTAAAAACCAAAGCTCCAGCTCTTTGCCGGTATAATCCCGAATTGGTGACATCTCAACGAAAAGCTCTTTTAGATCTCTTCGACAAAAATTCTTCCAGCTTTCTTGCTGTTGTTCAAGTAAATAAGGTAAAGAAAGTCGAACTTTTGATTTCCCGAAGTTTTTTGTTTTGACCTTCTTCATAGTTTTTCACTAGTTACGAATTTTATCGAATTACGCTGTCTCATTAGCGACTCCCCCGGAGGGTCGATATTCGTAATCCGTTTAGATTCGTAGAGCCGAATAAAACGCAAAAAATCCCTAAATTTAATTTTTTTTAGGGTAGGAAATTGTTTAAAGTTTTAATTGTTTATAGAAATCAATTGAGAAAACCTGAATCAAATATATAAAAAATACCCTTTGATTACAAATGGTCTATTTTTAAGTTTACTCGTTTTAAATAGTTTGTCAACCCTTCACCTTTAGCTAAAGGTGAAGGGTTAATCTCCAAGTTTCTGTAGGACAAAATAAGTGCAGGGTCAGCCCTTCCTTGATTATTCTTCCTCTACTTCTTCTCCAGATGTTATCTCTTCTTCGGGCACTATCTCTAGGGGTTGCTCTTTTTTTGCTTCAATTTATTGTAAAAGGATTTCTTGCTCTGACCTTATCTGAACTTCAAGTTGTTTTAGTTGATTTAAAGTTCTTTGCAAGTCTGGCCATGCTGAGGCAATTGGTTCCAGAGAGGCAATTTGCTGATTCAATAAATTCAAGGTTTGTTCATATTGGGGTAAGGCCAAATCTCTTTTCCCTTCTTCTTTATAAACTCTGGCTAAGCTATAATGGGCATCGACAAAATCTGGCTTCAAAGAAATAGCATCTTGGAAATTTCTCTTAGCTAATTCAATGTCGTTCCTTAAGTTAAAGTAGGTCCAACCTAAATCATTCCTATGTCTGGGATTGGCTGGATCAAGCAAAATCTCTTGGGGAAAGACATTGTTTATTAATAGATCATCTTGATTTTCAAGAGTAACTAAACTATAAACTCTTTGGAGGTTTTCCCAATTGAAAATATTATGGGGAGCCAAACGAACAGCCATCTCTCCTTCTATTACTGCAGTCTGTAAAAGTTGCTGCCTTGCTTCGTCTGATAATAATTTTTGCTGCTCAGCCAAAATAGTAAAATTAAGAGAGATTGCAGATAGAGCTCTCCGATAACTGTCATTATTTGGCATTATATTTCTGGCCCTAACTAAAGAGCCCAAGATTAAATCAGGATCTGGGCTTTCTTGCAGCTGTTCAATTTGGGCTCTGGCAAAATGAAGCTCGGCCTGAACAATCTTTGCTTCTTTCCACAATAAAGGTAATAAAACTAAAATAATAAAAGCTGCTGCCAACCAGGGCATAATCTCGCCCTTCCTTTCGCTTATCCCTCGAATCTGAATGGTAGCTAAAGAAAGCTCAATATCTCTAACTCCAGGGCTTCGACTGAGCTCAGCCGAACGTCCTAAACCAGCTATACGAGAAAAAGATACGGCCAATCCTAAAAACAACCAAAATGTAAAGTAAATTAAAGTAAAAGAGGAAGTAAATAAGGAAATCAATAAAAAGACAGACAAAGAAGAGAATAGTCCAAAAGCTAAAGTATGACTTTCTTTGTTTTCAGAAGTTATTTTCTTCCGGACCTCCCTGGCCATTTGAAAAAATCTAAACAAAATCCACAGAAAAGCAAAGAAAGCTAAAATTCCCAAGGTGGATATAATTTGAAAATATTCATTAAAAGACCTTTCGAAACGAAGATTCCAGAAAGGAGTTTGATTGAATCCAATCGGCTTGAAAGACGTGAAGTCAAAAAGATAGGTCCCTGGTCCTGAGCCCAGAGTTAAAAGTTTTAAATTCTGAAAAGAACCCGTGGTAATTGCCCAGGCTGTATTTGGACTAATTTTTAATTCGTGTTGAACAGTTCTATCTTTGAGAAATGGGATTTGAGATTTAATAAATCCGATATTGTTGATAGCCAAAAGGAAAAGGAAAGTTAAAAAAACAATTCCAACTTTAATCGCTATTACTTTTGAGAGCTGAAAGCGACCCAAGGCAGGAAGTAAAAGAAAAACCAAAAAAACAGCTGAAATTGCTGCCAAATGCGAAATTAGAAAAATGTAAAAGAGAAAAAGGAAGCCAGTAAGAGCCGAAAGAACCTGAAAGATTTTTTTCTTTTCAAACAGAAAAACCCAGTATATAATCGGGAACAAAATTGCTAAGAAGAAAACAGTTCTATCCGCAAAACCAGCCGGAGTTATCAGGGGATTCTTTAGTAAATTAGCCAAAAGATAAAAGTCAAAGAAATTCAAAATTCCTAAAATGGCGACTAAAACTCCGGAAAAGCTGATAAAAGCTAAAATTCTAACAATCTGTTTGTTTTCTTTAATATTGGAGGCCACTAAGAAAAAAACAAGAAGATAGATAAAAAGGCTGACTAAGCCATCGTTAAACCTGGGATAGGAGCCAAAAATTGAGGCAAAACGATGAACAGAAAAGACTGTTGAAAGAAAGAAAAAGCCAAAGAAAGCAAGAATAGGTATTGTCAGAGGGCTGTGAAGTATCTTGACTGACCTTTCCAGAATCATCTTGATTGCCCAAATAATCGTTAAAACGCTCACAAAAAAGATAAGCAATAGCTGTTTAGGAAATTCAAAAGCTTCCGTAGTTATCGGAAGAAAAAACAAGGGTAATAAAAAAACCAGAAGAATTAATCCCCACTCAATAATTTTTGAAAAAATATTAATAAGTTGTTCCCGCATAATTCGTATATAGTACTTAGTATCTCGTATCTGATATTTTGGTTGATTTTTTACAAAACTTTATTAGACCATTCAAAAGTTTGCTAACTTTTGTCGATTGATCGGCCATCTTATTAAAATCTCTCCGCTCTAAATATTCTATATCTTTTGCGATTAAAAGTTGGTTTTGTAACTCAGTATTTGATCCCTTAGCTTATAGAGTAAAACTGAATTTTCTCTTTTTTAGATTGATGGGCAAAGCCTTCGGCAATGTTTGAAGTGATAGAAACAACACAGCGTCGCATTTGATTAATAATAGCAAATTTTTCTTCCGACGGAAAGTGCTTGGCAATATTGTAAATCATTAAAACCAATTTATGTCCTTCTCGCCAAGCATCGAGATCAGTAAATGATCTAATTTTCATATTCCTAAATACGAGATACGAAATACAACATACAAAATACTAAATACAAAATACCAAATACGAAATACTATTATTCAACTAGCTGTTCGTCCGCTGATTCTCCAATTGTTTCTTCGCTAACCGACCGTTCGCTTGCCGGATCCTCAAGAGGAAAACTAAGAAAGACTAATCAATCCGACATACTAATATACTAAATTATTTCTTTGTTTTAATACTTTGGAGAATACCCAGGCCAATAAAGATAGAAATTAAGCCGGAACCCCCATAGCTAACCAAAGGCAAGGGTATGCCGATAATCGGCAAAAGCCCGAGATTCATGCCAATGTGAATAAAAATCTGGGAAATTAAGATGGTGGCCAAACCGACAGCAAATAGACGAGGAAAGTTAGTTTTGGCAGAAAGAGCAATTTTAACAATTCGCCAGATTAAAAGAGATAAAAGAGTCAATAAAATTAGCACTCCAATTAGGCCCATTTCTTCGGCAATAGCAGAAAAAATAAAATCAGTCTGAGGAACGGTTAAAAAACCATACTGAACCTGAGAACCTTTACCAATTCCCTGGCCAAATATCCCTCCAGATCCAATGGCAATTTTTGCCTGTTGCTGGCTCCAGCCCATTCCTTGAGGATCTGCCTGGGGTTGAACAAAACTGATGATTCTCTTTTGTTGATAGTCTTTTAGTAAAAACGACCAACTGAAAACTAAAAAAATTAACCCCAAAAAAATTAAAATCAGAAAATGGCGAATTTTTATACCGGAAACGACTAAAATTGCCGCCCACAAAAAAATAAAAATTAAAAACGAGCCAAAATCTGGCTGAAAAAAAATTAAAGAGGCTGCCAAAAACACATAAACCCCAGAAAGCAAAATATGTCTTGGTTGGTACATTTCAATATGTCTCATCGAAAAAAATTTAGCCAGTAAAATAATTAAAATAATTTTAGTAAATTCTTTTGGGTCAAAAACAAGAGGCCCTAATTTATACCAACTTCTAACTTGTCTAATTTCTGAGGCGAAAAAAAATAGGCCGACCAAAGCCAGTAAACATAAAAAATATAGAGCCAAAATTAAATGAGGATTATCTTTAAACATTCTCCAGTTTAAAAAGCTGAAAATTAACATTAAAAAAAATCCCATCGTTAAAAAGATAATCTGTTTTTTAAAATTCAAAAAATCTTCCCTTCCCAGTGAGGAACTATAAATAGAAAGCAGCCCAATACCAATCAACGAAAGAACAATAATAATCAAAATCCAATCTAATTTTTTAAGATGAATTAAAACATCCCTCATTGAGTTAACAAAGGCCGGGCCTCTGTTTGGCTTGATTTGATTAATTTAAGGAATTCTTTCTCCCCCATCGTCTTAATTCCCAGCCTTCTTGCCTTTTCATGCTTTGCTCCCGGTTCCTTGCCCACCACAACATAATCTGTCTTTTGAGAAACTGACTCTGAAATTTCTCCTCCTAGTTCTCTGATGTTCTCTTTCGCCTCATTTCTAGTTATATTTTCTAAGCTACCGGTTAAAACAAAAGTTAATCCTTGTAATTTGCCATTTTCCATCTTTAATCTTTCGTCTATTATTTTTACTCCCACTCTCTCTAATTTCTGAAGAAATTGCAAATTTCTCTTTTGATGAAACCAGTCGAAAATTGATTTTGCCACTACCGGTCCAATGTCCATTATATTTTCAAGCCTTACCAAAGAGGCTTTTTTTAATTTTCCCAAAGAACCAAAATATCTAGCTAAATCCATGCTGGTTTCTTCTCCAACATTCCTAATTCCTAAAGCATAAATAAATCTTGGTAGAGTAATTTTTTTTCGAGGCTGAATTGCTTTAATTAAATTTTGGGCTGATTTCTCGGCAAATCCCCGCAGGACCGAGCGCTCAAGGCGTTGAGGGCTCGGCCTACGGAGCAAGCTTTTCAATGGCAAGATATCTCCTATTTCTAATTTAAAAATGTCGGCTGGATCTGAAACTAATCCTGCATCAATCAATTTATCAATAATCTTTGGCCCCAAACCGACAATATTAAAAGCTCCTTTGGAAATAAAATGATAGAGAGATCTTTTTTGTTGGGCAAAGCATTTAGGATTTTCACAACGAGATACCACCTCCTCTTCAGGTCGAATCACTTTTGCACCACAAACAGGGCATTTTAAGGGCATCTTAAAACTTTTTTCTTTTCCGGTCCTCAGCTCGGGTAAAACTTTGACAATATCGGGAATAACATCTCCTGCCCTTCCGACAATAACTGTGTCTCCTATTTTTATTCCCAACCTTTTTATTTCATCTTCATTATGCAGGGTGGCCCGAGAGATTGTTACCCCTCCAACTTGAACAGGCTTTAGGCAAGCAACCGGAGTCAAGGCTCCCGTCCTGCCAACCTGAATTTTTATATCCTCGATTTTGGTAGTCGCTTGTTTCAAAGCAAATTTGAAAGCAATGGATCCCCTTGGCGCTTTCCCAACTACACCCAATTTCTCAAAAATTTTATTTGAATTAACTATTACCACGATTCCATCAATTTCATAAGGAATTTTTATCCTCTCTTTTTGCCAAAACTTATGAAATTCAAAAACTGCCGATAAATCTTTACAATATTTGTTATGAAGATTAATCTTAAACCCCAGGGCTTTTAATATTTTATGTTCTTCTTCGTGTGTTCTTGCTCCGTAGGAAATCGAAGGCCTTCTTTTGGGGTTCCGGCTAAGATCGATGACTAAATCATAAGCAAAAGAATCAAGACGCCTTTTGGCTATAACCCTAGAATCCAGTTGCCGAATGGAACCTGCTGCCACATTTCTCGGATTGGCGTAAAGAGCCAGTCCCTTTTTTTGTCTTTCTTTATTTAGTTTTTCAAGCTCTTTTTTTGAAATAAAAACTTCTCCCCTAACGACTATGGTATCTGGTATCTGGCACTTGGTATAGGGTAAGAAGTTAAGTTTTTTAAGGTTTTTTATTGTGTCTTTTTTTGCTTGAAGTTTCAAGGGAATAGCTTCAATGGTCTTTAAATTTTGAGTAACATTTTCACCAATTAAGCCATCTCCCCGAGTCGATCCTATTTTTAGAATTCCTTTTTCATAAATCAACTCGACAGCCAAACCATCAATTTTTAACTCGCAAAAAAAATCTATTTCTTTCTGCTCTTTCCCGGTTAAAAGTTTTGAAATTCTCTCTTGCCAGTCTTTCATATCTTTTTCAGAAAAAGCATCATTAAAAGATAGCATTGGCTGAGAGTGTCTGACTTTTTTAAATTTTTCAAGGGGCTTTCCTCCAATTCTTTGGGTCGGGGAATCAAGGGTAATAAATTCAGGGTATTTTTGCTCCAAATCAAAAAGCTCTTTCTTCAAAGAATCCAAGGCAGCGTCTGAAATCTCCTGCCGATCAAGAACGTGGTATAGGTATCGATAACGATTGATAAGTTTTTTTAATTTTTCAATTCTTTTTTTTGCTTCTTTTTTATGCATAACCCTCTTTTAATTATAACTAGAGATTAGATTATAATCAAAAAATCGGAGGCTAAATCTCCGAAGTCTTTTATCTATCGCTGAGATATTTTAATAGGAAATTTCTATTGCTCGGCTAGTTCCTTGATAAACGCCTATTGAATTAATAGTAAGGGTCCCATTAGCTGAAATAATCTTTACTGTATAGGTAGCACCATTATCTAAAGCAGCACCAGTGAAAGGTTCATCGCCAGCGACAGGAACATATGGTGGATTTTCCTTTCTAATCGCATATAAAACTCTCTCAATTCCGGTATCGGCAGCATAAAGAGCAACTACTGAATAGCCCATTCCTCTAATTATTCTGATTTGCCCGACTAAAAGAGTGCTTATCCCCAAACCAATACCAAGCAAAACGAACATAATTACTATGGCAAGATAGATAGCAACACCTCGCTGCATTACCTGTCCCGTTAGAAATCTTTGATTTCTTTTCGGGGTTATATTGTTACATTGCTTCATTGTTTTAATCTTCAAAATGACCAATGCCCAAATCTCAATGACTATTCAATGACTTAATAATCAATTATTTTTAGAAATTTAGGAATTGGGGGGGTTGATTAATTTATTGGTCATTGAAAATTGAGATTTTTATTGTTGGATGTCTAAATTTCTCTGGGAAATGGTGGTCTGGATTTTAATTCCCGGCCCTGTTACTCCCGCTTTTCTTATTGTCATTGAAATAGTTGCTCTTGGCTGAAGAGAGTCTGTCTGAGCAGCTCCTGAGAGATGAAATTGAAGTGAAGATATTTTCAGCTTATTAGAAGTTAGTTCTAAGATACCGCCCTTGTTTTCTTTAAGCTGGTAGTTATCTAAATAAAATTTCTGGCAGATATCTTGATAATTTATAAATTTTATACTATCGCCCGTGGCATTAACTTCATAATTATATCCTGAGCCAACAGCGGTAAGACAAGTCATCCCATCTGTATCTTTTTGTGCCATCCTTAAAGCTCGGCTCATATATTCTATAACATAACTCGACTCGTCTAAAAGTTTCTGGACAACTAAAGCTTTAGCCTGGGAACGGACAGCTGAAATAAAAAGACCAGTAGCAGATCCGATAACTAAGGCGAAAAAGGTTACGGCAACCATCAGCTCAATGAGGGTGAAGCCCCTCTTCATTTTAGCATTTAAGCATTTTAACATTTTAAATATTTTTATATTTTAGTGTTTATCAAATGTTTAGATGTTTAAATAATCTTTATTTCCAGTTGTACAAATTTTCCTGGGCAGTATGAGAATAGGTTTTTCCTTTCTCTTTCCATTCAACCAAAACAGTAACTTCCAAAATATCCGAGCCGTTTGGCACAATAGTAATTCCTCTTTTGAATTTAGTATCGGTATCAGCTGGATTATAGCTATAAATACCAGTAACTGAAATTTTTAGAAAACTCTCTGGAGGGACCAATAATAGATCTGGATCCTCAGTCGCTGTATAAGTATAATCTGCTGCACAGCCTGTTGAGCAGCCAGTCAACCCTTCGTCCCAAGAATTAGAACCAGCACTTTGTTCAATCCAATTTGTATCTCTAATATTTCTGACAATTTCAATTCCTTCCTGAGACAAGTAGGCTGCAATAAGCCGGGAAGAAGAAATAGCCATAACTCCCATAGTTTTGGTAATCAAAACAAAAGTTCCCGTTATCCCCACAAGAACCAAAACAATGGCAATGATGACCTCAAGAAGGGTGAAACCTTTATTCTTCATTTTAACATTAAACATTTCAGCATTTTAACATGTTTATATATTCAGATGATCTTTAGTCTATCTCAATTCGGCCAGCTTTATTTACTCTGATTTTTTTAATTTTGTTTGAATCAGCTTCTAAGGCGAGGATAATTGCCACATTATCTTTATCAACTCCTGCCGCATCTACAATCCTAATTATAGGGTCAGGGGGTTTAAAATTTATACTAAAAGAAGCTGCAGGAGGCTCAATGTTTTTTATAAACACTCCTTTTTCTAAACCTATATTTTCTTCAATAAAATCTCCTGCGCCACCCCATTTTTCATTTCCGCCATCACTATAAATTATATATTGATTTTCCCCCCTGGTTAAATGAATCCCATATCCTCCTAGAGGAACTCCCGGAGGAAAAATTTTTTGAGATTCTTTTGCTGACATTGCCATTTCTTGGACTCTTCTGATGTCTTGAGCTAATTTATTAGCTGCTCTTTGAAGGGCAAGTTGTTGTTCCCCCGCTCTATAACTAACAAGAACTATTCCGGTCAAAATAACAATAATACTAATTACAACTAAAAGCTCGATAAGAGTAAAACCTCTATTTGTTGCCTGCCCCGTTAGAAATCTTTGATTTCTTTTCGGGGTTACATTACCACATTGTTTCATTGTTACATTGTTAATTCTCTATTAACTATTAACAATTGGCTATTAGCTATTTTTACTAGAGTAAATGCAAATACCAGTTTATAATTTCTTTGCCCCAGAACAAAGCTATAAGGGTTCCGGTAATTAAGAACGGCCCAAAAGGAACTTCGCTCTTGAATGTTTTCTTTCTGAAGATGATCAGCCCTATTCCTATTATAGCTCCGAATAAAAAAGCTATAAAGAGGGCAACTAAAATATTGGAGAAACCAAGCAATAATCCCATAAAAAAGACTAATTTAGGATCGCCCCAACCCATCCAGCGACCCTTTGAAATAAGAACAACCGAGAAAAAGAAAGCTGAAGCGAATATGGCAGCCAAGAAATTGCTCATTGCTAATTGTTGATTGTTGATAGCGAATTGGTAGAAATTATAAATTAGGGCTAAGGCTATTGCCGGATAAATTATTTTGTCGGGAATGATGTAATGTTTTAAGTCATAGACAAAAATAATGATCAACATACAAGAAATAACTAACAAATAAATAAAATCTAGAAATTGGGAATTGGGAATTGAGAATTGGGAATTGAGAATTAGCAGAAATAGCATCGCAGTTGCTATTTCTACTAAAGGATACTGCCAGGAGATTTTTTTCTGACAATAACGGCACTTGCCCTTTAAAAATAAAAAGCTGAAAAGAGGAATTAAATCCTGCCAACTGAGAGTTCTTTTGCAATGAGGGCAATAGGATCTTTGAAACCCCGAAAAAAAATCTCCTCGAGATTTTAACGGGGCAAGTAAAAAGCCTTCCCCAGCCTGGAGGCGATAAATTATCGAATTCAGGAAAGAACCTGTTGTTAGGCCAAAAATAAAAATAGTGGAGTAAAAAAGAAAATTTAGCGCCATTTTCTGATTATAACACAAAAAGCAGAGTAAAAAGCCCTTTCTGAGGGCGGGACGGACCAGTTAATAGTATTCTCTAAGAAAATTATAGACAAGGATAAGGTATTAAGCCGCTATAAGACATCACATCTAAGATATTGATTATTCCATTACAATCTAAATCTAGGCTGGGATTACAAGAAGCAGGCTGCCCCCAACAAGACGATATGAACATGTTCAACAGCTCGTTTGGTATCGGGTCAGGACCGGCCGTCATCAAACCATCACCATTGGAATCGAGGCAGGCTGGACAAACAAAACAGGTATCATAACAACCAATAGAAGGATCCCCAATCTGCTGGTTCCTAAACAAATAATCAGTGCAATAATAGACCTGTTGTCCGTCTAAAGTTTTATTTAAAGATGTATAAGCACAGTATGTATCAGCTGGTAAAGGTGTTTTAATAGTTAGTGGCGAACCTCCTTGGGTGATGATATCATTTTCAATAGCAGCAATTTCAGACGAGATAGTAGGGTCTACATTATCATAATTTCCATAGTCTAAATAGAGATTTTCAGCTAGCTGCTGGAGCTGAAGCATATTGCTCTCAATTTTGGTATCTTTTGCCTTCTCTCGTACTGATCCCATTGCAACCAAAATAATGCCGGCCAAAATGCCAATAATGGTAATAACGACTAAGAGTTCGATTAAAGTGAAACCCTTATTCATAGAAGCGGATTGACCCCGAAGGAGAACCTTTAGTTCCCTACGGGGCAGGCGCGGGTAGCTATGCGGATTCACCCGCCCGCCTTCCTGCCCGTTGAAATACTTAAAACTGGCACCTTGAGAATGATTATCGCGTGTCAGTTCTATCTGATTTGCGTCGAGAAGGTAGGTGGGCACGACGCGGAAAATTTTCTTCGCTTTTGTCGAACTAAACATTATTAAATTATACTCTAAAAATTAAAAAAGGGAAATAAAAGACTAACTTTTCGGGAACAGTTCCCGGTAAAATTATTATATTAAGGTTATTGGGGGAATCAAAGGTGTCGAAATAAACATGAAAAAATCAACCCGCCTCTTCGGCGGGTTGATTGCGAAAAAAATCCGGCTTTTTCGTTTTTTAAATTTATTATTCGCAAGTATAAACTTCTGAGCCAGGCGTATCATCACAGGCAGGCTCAGTGGGTGTAGTGTTCGCATCATATCTCGCTGATCTCCCCTGACTGTCTATACACCAATATTTCCCTGAATTTAATTTTACCTCGGCGCAATAAGCCTGATCAGTAACAATAATATCTACCCCGTATTCAGGAGTAGCTTCATCAGATGGTTTTATCCCTCCCTGGACAGCCATGTCAGCGCAAAGGGCATCAATGTTTGGGTTAGTAACGGTACAATCAAAGTTGGTAGAACCTGGAGGGCTGGTATAACTATCGTGATTATTGTTGTAAAATAGATCGGCTGCGTTCCGAAGCTGGCCCATCTCGGCAATAATCCTGGAATCTTTTGCCTTATTCCTCGCTCCACCCATAGCCACCAAAACGATGCCTGCCAAAATTCCGATGATGGCAATAACGACTAGTATCTCAATGAGAGTGAAGCCTCGATATTTTCTGATAAGGATTGAGTGCATTGTTAATTGTTAATTGTTTTTGTATTCTTAAATTATACAACAAAAATTAAAGAAAAGAAATAAAAAAATCAACCCGCCGCTGGCGGGTTGATTGCCGGAAATCGTGTGTAAGGATGATCTCACTAATTTTCAATCAGGAAATAGAACTGACCCTAATTTACGCCCTAATTTAGACAATTTTTACATACTCTATGGACAAGTTGTCGTCGTCGGATCTGCCGCCAGAAGAGTATAAGCCTGGGATTTACCAATAGAATCAACACACCAACCTTTGTCGGTCCCACTCTTAAGAGCCACATAGGCCGCGTAAGCATCATCGCCAGCAGACTTTACTATAAAGATGCCTGCTTTCCCCAAGGCACCTGTATTCACGGCCGCAGCAGTAGTACAGAGTGCACCTTGTTGTGCGCGTACATCACCGTCAAGAGCTTTTAAACTTGAGTCACGGGTCGTGTCCCCAGTACAAGCAGGAGCGGTACCACCAGTATACACTGGTGTATCAAAGCCGTCGTTGGCACCAGCGGTTCCGTCGGGGTACACAGTACCAGTATATAACATTTCCGCAAGCGCTCTTGTTTGAGCTACACTAGCTTGAATTCTGGCATCTTTGGCTTTGTCTCTTGCTCCACCCAAAGCCACCAAGACAATTCCGGCTAAAATTCCGATAATGGCGATAACCACCAATAATTCAATCAAGGTAAAACCCTTTTCTCCTCTTTTTTTACTGAAAAATTGAGTCATTTTCAATTTTATTATTTATTATTTATTGTTTATTGTTTATTGGCTCGACCTTTTATTAATGTCTTTTTTTACTATAACATATCTAAATCAAGTCAAGTTGTGGAAAAGTCGAGCGAAGCCAAGCACTTAAAACGTTGAGTCGTTAAGTGCTCGGTGAAGCGAGAACCGAGCCCCCCACCACTTTTTATTTAAAAGTGGTGGGGGGTTACATCATTCCGACGACATTATAAAGAGTAAGAATCACAGACCCCACCATTCCTCCGACAACTATTCCTAAAACCACAATGGTAAGGGGAACCAATAAATCTAGAACATTTTCCAAGCTTCTGTTAACTTCTTTTTGGTAGAAATCAACTAAATGCATTAAAGTTTCCTCTAAGGTTCCGGTCCTCTCCCCCACTGAAGTCATTTGGGTAAAAAGAGGCGGGAAGCTTCCTGGATATTTGGCAAAGACTGAATTTATCTGGCCTCCCTTTCTAACAGTATCACGAGCTTCAATAATAATAGCTTTGTACACTTCGTTGCCAACTACCTCTCCGGCTGTCTCTAAAGCCGGGGCTATCTGGACACCGCCTGAAATCAAAGTGGAAAGATTTTCAGCAAAACGAGAAAGATAGATTTTTTTTAAAAGACCGCTGATTACCGGAATCTTTAGAGAAACTTTATTCCAAAGGGTTTTTCCTTCCTTTGTTTTCAAGTACTGGTAAACGAATAAGACGGCAGTAATGAAAACTAAAATCATAACTATTATCCATTTTTTGATAAAATCAACCGTCCCAAAAACAATTCTAGTCATTAAAGGAGGCTCAACCCCCATGTCTTTAACAATTTGGGAAATCTGAGGAAAAACAAAGAGAACCATTATCAAAACTACTCCACCCATCACTACCATTACCATTATAGGATAAAGCATTGCTCCTTGAATTCGAGAATAAAAATCATTTTCTTTCTCTAGGTGATCAGCTAAATATTCCAAGGCTTTGGAAAGCTTACCAGCTGTTTCTCCTGATTTAATTATACTGATAAAAAAGGGGGAGAAGACCTCCGAAAAACGGGAAAGGGCCTTAGACAAAGAGGCTCCAGCTTCAACGTCTTCAGTAATTTTAACAATTTTTTCCCGGAAAGAAAGGCTTTCAGTCTGGATAACCATCACCCTCAAAGATTCGGTTAAAGCTACCTTGCTTTTAAACATAATTGAAAGCTGGCGGGCAAAAATAGCCTTATCTCTTCTGGAAATTCCCCTAAATAATTTTATTTTTTTAGCAAAAATAGGATGAGCCCCAGCTTCCTCTAAAGCGGTGATGAAAATTCCGTGTTTTTGCAATATAGCCAAAGCTGCCTCTCGACTAAAAGCTTCAACAATACCTGATTGAATGTCTCCATCTTCAGTTCTGGCTTGATAGGAAAACTTCATAGACCACGAATCACAACCACGAATAAATTACGAATTGCTCACTAATTATCACGAATACGTTATTAGTGAATATTTGTGTTAAATTAGTGTTTTATTGGTGGTCTTAATTAGCGTTTTATTGGTGGTTATTATCTTCTTACTAACATCCGTAATTCCGTCGGACTTTGAGAATAAAGCAAAGCACTATCCAAAGAAATCTCTTTTCTTCTCACTAATGCGGCCAAAGATCTATCTAAAGATATCATCCCTTCTTCAGCTGAGGTATCAATGACTAAAGGAATCTCGTGAACTTTATTTTCTCGAATTAAATTGGCAATAGCTGGAGTGGCCAGCATCACCTCACAGGCAGGTATTAAACCTCCCTTAAGACTGGGGATTAATCTTTGAGAAATCACTCCCAATAAAGAAGAAGCCAACTGAGCTCTAATTTGGTTCTGTTGGGCAGGAGAAAAAGAATCAACAATCCGATGTATGCTCTGGCCGGCTGAATTGGTGTGCAGGGTTGCAAAGACCAAGTGGCCTGTTTCAGCAGCAGTAATGGCCGTGGTCATAGTTTCGGAGTCCCGCATTTCTCCAACCATAATAACATCGGGATCCTGACGTAAAGTAGAACGGAGAGACCTGGTAAAAGAGTGGGTATCTGCATAAAGCTCTCTTTGGTCAATAATTGAACGATCGTCTTCGAAAACATATTCAATCGGATCTTCAATGGTAATAATGTGATCAGCCCGGGTATGATTAATCTCATCGATTAAAGCAGCTAGAGTAGTCGATTTACCATGAGAAGAGGGGCCGGTTATTAAAACAAATCCCTGACTATGATGGGTAAAAGTATGTAAAATTGGCGGGAGATTTAGTTCTTCAATGGTTTTAATTTTAGACGGAATCAAACGGCAGGCAATACTAATATTTGAACTTTGGAAAAAAATGTTTAGTCTAAAACGGGCTTTTTCGCCAAAAGCATAGGAAAAATCAATTTCCTTTTCTCTTAAAAATTTCTCTTTTTGATTCTCGGTCATTAGAACAAAGGCTAATTCTTGGGTATCTTGAGCGATTAATTTTCTCTCCTTCAAGAGGGGAACCAATCTTCCGGTAATTCTCAGTATTGGCGGATGGTCAACCGAAAGATGCAGGTCCGAAGCTTGAGCTTCAATGCATAAAGAAAGAAATTCTTTTATTAAATTGTGGTAATCTGTCATTGTTCTAAAATTTTTTTAATTTCCTTAACGACTTCTGAGGGAGTATAGTGGGATTTAATTAAATATTTATCCGCTCCCAGTTTTAGGCCTCTCTCTACCTCCTCTTTTGAAGTAAGATTAGAAAGAATAACAACTTTTAAATCTTTCAACCCTTCATCTTTTTTCATCTCTCCAAGAATTTCCCAGCCATTAATAGCTGGTAAAACAATATCCAAAAGCAAAATATCGGGCTTTTTTACTTTCATCTTTCTCAATCCTTCTCGGCCGTTAGTGGCAACCTCAACTTCAAATCCAATCTCTTTGAATTTAGTGGTATAAAGATCAACTAAAAAGGGGTCGTCTTCAATTAGTAAAATTGTTTTCATATGCCGCGAATCACAACCACGAATAAATTACGAATTACTCACTAATTATCACGAATACGTTATTAGTGAATATTTGTGTTAAATTAGTGTTCTATTGGTGGTCTTAATTAGTGTTTTATTGGTGGTTATTATCCCTCCACTATTCTTATTTCTTCAGCTGCTCTAATAACTTCCTCTATTGAAGTGATGCCCTGAAGAACCTTTAAGACTCCGTCTTGTTTCATAGTAATCATTCCCTGACGGAAAGCTTCTTCTTTAATCTTGGCCTCGGTTGTGCCTTTTAAAATAATCTCAGCTAATTCGTCTGTCATTTTTAAAACCTCGAAAATAGCTGTCCGGCCAAAAAACCCTTGTTGATTACATTTTTTACAACCTTCGGCTGTATAAATCTTGAGTGGATTTGGAATTTTAACGTCTTTTTTTGTCGAAGAAGGCAAATTCTCAATATCTTTAAGGATTAAATCTTTAATTTCTGGTTTCGGTACTATCTTTTTTTTACAATCTGGGCAAAGAATCCTAATCAATCTCTGGGCCATGGCAATATTTAAAACTGCCGGAATTAAAAATGGCTCCACTCCCATATCAACTAATCTCGGAACCACCCCTAAAGCATTTGTAGTATGTAAGGTCGATAGAACTATATGGCCAGTTAGGGTGGCATGGATGGCAGCGTTGGCAGTTTCCGGGTCTCGAATTTCTCCAACCATTAAGATGTTAGGATTTTGTCTAACTAAATGCCTAAGACCCTTGGCAAAATCAAAACCAAGTTCCGGTCTAACCTGAGACTGGTTGATGCCATCGAGATAATATTCAACTGGGTCTTCCAGGGTTAAAATATTTACCTCCTCTTTATTTAAACGAGAGAGCATGGCATATAAAGTAGTGGTTTTGCCGCTGCTAGTTGGACCGGTAATCAAAATCAACCCATAAGGTTTTTGGAGAGCTTCTTTCGTTATTTTTAAGTTTCTTCCTGTTAAACCAAGCCCTTCAACTGACTTTAATCCTTTCTCTGGGTCTAAAATTCTAAGAGCTACTTTTTCTCCCAAGATGGTAGGAAAGGTTGAGACCCTAAAATCAATATCATGATTTCCTATCCTGGTAGAAAAACGTCCATCTTGAGGGATTCTAGTTTCATCAAGCTTCATGTTGGAAAGAATTTTTATTCTTGCTATCACTGCTGAATGAATTCTTAGGGGTAAAAAAATACTAGATTTTAAAAGGCCATCTACTCTAAAACGAACTCTTGATTTTTTTCTAAGGGGTTCGATGTGGATATCAGAAGCTCTCCCCTCTACAGCATGCCTAACAATAACAGCTACTATCTTAACAACGGGGGCTTCTTCGACCAACCTTTCCATCTCTGATTTCTTTAAAGGTCTGGCCTTGACTTTCTCGCCTTTCAGCTCGGTTTCTAACTCTTCTAAGGCCTGGGTAACCTCTCCTTTCAGGGTGCGGTATTGTTTTAGAAGGTTGTCAAGGGTAGTGGGAGCAATTAGAGAAATCTGATAAGAGAACTTATTCTGGCGAGCTAAGAATTTTAAAGCTTCCTGGGCAACCGTATCTCTGGGATAAACCATTCCTATCTCTAAGACATTATTATCTTTGGCTAAAGGAATCATTTTGTAGTATCTGATTGACTCTTCGGGAATAAGTTCTAAGGTTTCCAGAAGAACATCTTCGGCGCGGACTTCTCTTAGGGGAATTTTAAGATTTTCGCTTTTCAGATTAAATAAGAATTTTTCATCAACCACTCCTTTTTCTAAAATTACCTCTTCTTCTTTCCTTCCTGAGTTTTTAATTTCAAATTCTAAAGAAGTGGCCTTTTCTCTGTCAATTACCTCTTGCTTGAGTAATTGTTGAACTAAAGTCATAACTAAAGTCATAACCCGACACTAATTTACTCTGGCTCACTCTTTCTTCAGAAAGAGTGAGACTCCCCGTAGGGTTGATAAAGCACGAATAACACTAATAAATTATTCGTGACATTAGTATACGATTAGTGTATTGGTGTCATTTTTTAATATGGTAAAAAGGGGTTTTCTCGACCGATATCTCCTTCAAAGGGAGGGATTTCTTCAAAAGGCTGAAGTTCTTGAAGTATGGGTTTCTCTAATATCTCGAGATTGATTTCTACCTTCTTTTCTTTTGGTGTCAATGGTGGAGAAGAGAGGGGTTTAAATAAATAATTTTGGCCAAACCAAAGTGCGCCAATTAAAACTGCAATTATAAAAATCCAATTTAAATATTTTTGTCTTTTTCTTTGTTGAAAAAATGGCAAAGCCATTGAAAACATTCGGCGAGGAGTTCGGCTGAGGCTTACTCGAAGCCCTCAGCCTTAATCCCGAGCCTTTCGGCAGTGAAGTCTTCCATTCAATCGGGCCAAAATGCTCAAGACCGGACTGCAATGTCGAAGGATTAATAAGATTTAGTTCTTATTGATAGTGAAAAATTAAATATCTCTGATATCTCAACTGTCTCGCTTTCTTTGTTCTGAGAAGCCGAAAAAGAAATACTATCTACTTCAATTAGACGAGCTGATTTCTCTAAAGTTTTCAAAAAGTTTTTCAAAGAAGAGTAAGAACCAGAAAGTTCTAAAGAACCCTGGATTTCTTTAATATCGGCTCTTTCAGGAATAGGTTTAGTCGAAAAGGAGCTGATACCCGTTAAGATTAGTCCATTTTCGGGAGCAACTTTTTGTAAATACTTCAATAATGATAGTAACGGAGGATTAAGGGATAGGGCCGAATCAATTTTTGTTAGTTCTTCTCGGTGTTTATCGAGCTCTTTAGAAATCAGGGACAGCGCTTGATAATATTCATTTTGATTCTGAATTTCCTGTTTTTCATTCTCGATTTGAACCCGAAGATTATCTAATTCTTGATAACGAGGCCAAAAGAAAATTACCCCAAGAACAAGGGAAATACCAAGTAAAATAAAACTGATAAAAATTCTAGGCATTTATTTTAAAAATTTGAAAATTTCTGGATGAAGAAAAAGTAAAATAGTAAAACCAACTTTCTCTCCCTCTTTCACCCGAACATTAGATAAATCTGTTCTTAAAATTTGTTTGTCTTCTCTAAAAATTAAAAGTTGCTGACCCAAAGCTGTCTTTTCTGCCTCCCCTGACAATTCAACTTCGGCTGTTTGGGTATTTAAATTTAATTCAGAAATCCAGACTTGGGGATGAGTTATTCCCTCCAGAAACGCAAAAAAATCAGAGCTAACTTTATGCTGGTTAATTAAAAGAGTGAAGTCGTCAATCTTTCGCTGATATTGAGAAACTCTTCTTTCTAACTCCTGTTCATTCGTGCTTCTTGGTTGGGCTAAAATTTTCTTTGTTGATTCTAAAGTCTTCTCTTCTTCCCCGATAAAATAACCGAAAAGAAAGAAAGCCACAGTAATTCCCATTAAAACTGCTATTGAGAGAAAAAACAGAATCTTTGTCCATACGGGCTCTTTTTTTGTTGGTTTAGGTATAATTTCTATCATAATTTTTCACTTCGTGAAAAACGCAGATTTCCTCGCAGATCAGCAACATGGATCGACTCATATATCTAATTCTAGAGATCTGCGTGAAGATTGTTTAGGCCAAGGTTTCTATCTCAAGCCACGGAGAGCAGCTCCTACGACAACGGCATATGCTGGTCCCATTTCCTTTAAAGATTTTTCTAGAATAGGGGGATAAAAAATATCGGCAAAAGGATTAATTACCTCTGTTTCTTTTTCTAAAGAAGAAGAGAAATGTTCTTGGAAACCAGGGATTAAAGATGTGCCCCCGGTCAGAATAATTTTTTCGACTGTCTTATCTTCAGTTTGCCGGAAATTTTGAAAGATTCTTTTGATCTCCACTATAATTGAATCAATCACCGGGACAAGAGCTTGAGCCGCTTTCTTGGGATTATTTTCTTCTAAAGCAGGAAGGGTTTCTCTTTCTGAATCTCCTCTAAGAAATCTTAATCCATATTTCTTTTTTGATTCTTCTGCTGCTTTATAGTTAATATTTAAACTTTTGGCTAAGGTTTGTGTCAGCTCGTTGCCGGCAATATCAAAACTACGGCTTAATTTCAAGACCCCTTTATCTATAATACTACAAGTTGTGCTTTGAGCGCCAATATCAACGATAGAAACTATCTTTTTCAAATCTTGATTTTTAATAGCCGCTCGAGAAAGACTAAAAGCTTCAGCCTCCAGCCCTTGAAGCTTTAAGTTGGAAAGTTTAGCAATTTCTCGGTATTGATAAATAACTTCATTCGGAACAGCCACTAAAAGAATTTTGAGCTTAGTTCCTTTTTTGTCCCCTGGTTTCCCTTCAACTACCTGCCAGTCAATAGTGACCTCAGAAAGAGAAAGAGGAATATGTTGTGGTGCTTCAAACTGAATCGCCTGGGGAAGTTCTTCTTCTGTCATCTGGGGTAATTCAAAATTAGTAAAGAAACTAGAAAAATCAGGGACCGAAAAAACAGCTTCTTTTTTCTTGGTTTTAACTTCAGATAAAATAGCTCTGAGCGCCTTGGCAACTTCTGAGCTGGAAAGTAAGAGAGTATTTTTTTCAAATGTTCGAAATGGTTTTTCGTATAAAATTAGGGCAGAAGTTTCACCGTAATTGTCCAACTTAACCCTTGCTCCAACTTTTGTCAGGCTAACAATCTTAATGAAAGCTGTGCCAATATCCACACCCAAACAACTCTGGTGGGATATTGTAAGTTTGGGAAGAGTTATTTTAAAAGGAAGTTTAATCATATCGGGAATTTACTTTCTTTGTTTTCTATTATAACATTTAAAAAAAAATAAAAAAGCCATTCCTCCCTCATCCTCGACAAGCTTAATCAAAAACTAAATGAAAATCTTATTCTTTCTAAAAAAATCTGTCTTAGATCTCTTTTTTCCGAAATTCTGTTTTAGCTGCCGGGAAGAAGGAAGTTATCTCTGCCAAGATTGTCTTTCAACTCTTGAAATCTTAGAGTACCAATATTGTCTTTGTAAAAAACCTTTAAGATTGGTCCTGGCTGGTAAATGTCGATCTTGTTATTATAAAAAACTTAATGGGCTTTATTTTGCCCTGCCTTATCAAAACCAGCTTTTACGAAAATTAATCCATAAATTCAAATACGAACCTTATGTCAAAGAACTGGCCGAGCTTTTATCTTCTTTAATTATATCTCATTTCAAACTTTCAAACAAACCTCCTCGGTTTGGTCTGGATTGGGTTTTTATTCCTATTCCCCTGAGTATAAAAAGAGAGAAAAAACGAGGCTTTAATCAGGCAAAAGAAATTGCCAAAGAATTATCAAAAAAATTAAATCTTCCTCTGGCTGACGATATTTTATTGAAGATTAAAGAAACTTTCCCCCAGGTAGAATTAGAAGAAGAAGCAAGAATAGAAAATATTAAAGAATCTTTTGCGGCCAGCAGAAAATTGAATGGTAAAAAAATTCTTTTGATTGATGATGTGTATACTACCGGAGCTACTATGGAGGAATGCGCAAAAACTTTGAAAGTGGCAGGAGCAAAAGAAATCTGGGGAGTAGTGGTTGCCAGAGGATAGTTATCTAATACTCAGCGTTTAGTGAATAAAAAAACCGGAATTAAATCCGGTTTTTTTATGAGGCGGAGGGAATAGGACCAAAGCACTAAAAACTTTTAGTGCTCGGCCGAGCACCGAAACACATGATGCCTTAGGTGTTCGGTGCTCTGGTTCGAACCTTCGACAATCTTTAGCTGTAGCGATTTTTAACCCCCGTAGGAAAGCGGTGGGCGCAGGACTCGAACCTGCACGCCCCTTGCAGGGCCCCAGTTTTCAAGACTGGTGTCTTGCCATTCGACACAGCCCACCATTTTGCGGACTTGTCCGCCGAAGCTCCAACGAAGCGAAGGCGGAGAGGGCGGGACTCCCTTCGACTCCGCTCAGGATAAACTTCTCGTCCCTACTATCATAATTCAACGCTTGCGGGCTTGCACTGAGCAAGCGCAGCGCGTCGAAGTGCGGAGAGGGCGGGACTCGAACCCGCAAACGGCTTTTTACACCGTTACAGTTTAGCAAACTGCTGCCTTGCCATTCGGCGCACCTCTCCAAACATCTCCATTTTATAAATAAAACCTATTTAAGTCAATTGATTTTGGGTTAATTCTGTGGTAATTTAAAGAAGTTCGCCCTCGTAGTTTAATGGACAAAATGCAAGCTTGCGGAGCTTGAGACTGTAGGTTCGATTCCTACCGAGGGCGCTAATATTTTTTCTCATGATTCTTTCCACTCCTATTGAAAAAATCCCGAATGTTGGCCTGGCTTACCGAAAAAGATTGAAAAAAATAGGGATTAAAACAATTAGGGATCTACTCTTTCATCTTCCTCATCGTTATGAGGATTTTTCGAATATAATTAGAATTTCGGAAATAAAATTAAACGAACCTTGCTGTATCCAAGGAAAAATCTTAGAAATCAACAACAGTAGCACCTGGAAAAAAAGAATGACTTTAACACACGCCGTTGTTTCAGACAAAACCGCAGCCCCAGAACCAAAACAAGGCTCGGTTCGGGGTGCAGCAATAAAAGTTGTTTGGTTCAATCAGCCATATCTAGTCAGGGTTATTAAGCCGGGAGATTGGGTATGTCTGGCCGGAAGAGCAGTTATTGGAAAGGAAGGTCTTTATTTGTCCAATCCAACCTACGAAAAAATCTTTCGAACTACCCGCCCTTGGCGAGGCTCGCCTCTGGCTACGCCAGAGGCGGCAGGCCACAAACTACAAACTACAAACTTAGTCCATACCGGCAGAATTGTGCCTGTTTATCCTGAAACCGAAGGACTAAGTTCAAGATGGTTAAGATTTATTATTAAGCCTCTTCTGGGTAGTTTAAAAAATACAATTCCAGAAACTCTGCCGGAAAGAATTAGAAAAAAACATAATCTACTTGATTTAAAAATTGCTCTCTGGCAGGTTCATTTTCCAGATTCAATTGCTTTAGCTGAAAAAGCAAAGCAACGCTTCTCTTTTGAGGAGCTTTTTTTAATCGAGCTTTTGGTGATTAAAGAAAGAATAAAATTAACTCAGAAAAAGGCCTATCAAATTTCTTTAAATCTTCCTCTAATTAAAAAGTTTGTTGCTTCTTTGTCTTTTAAGCTAACAAATACCCAAAGAAAATCAGCCTGGCAGATTTTAAAAGACTTAGAAAAACCAAGGCCAATGAACAGGCTTTTAGAAGGAGATGTGGGCTCTGGAAAAACGGTGGTAGCTACAATGGCAGCTCTTAACGTAATGAAAGCTGGTTATCAAGTAGGTTTTATGGCGCCGACTGAAATTTTGACCAAACAGCATTTTCAGGAAGTATCCCGTTTTTTAAGGAACTTTAATTTGAATATTGGTCTTTTGACCGGTAAAGAAGATAAATTTATTTCAAAAAAGTTAAAAAATGATACCATAGAAATTTCGCGTCAAAAAATTTTAGAAAAAACGGCCAAAGGAGAAATAGATCTTCTAATCGGCACTCATACTTTAATCCAAGATAAAGTGAAATTTAAAAATCTGGCTTTAGTCGTCTTAGATGAACAGCATCGTTTTGGAGTAGAACAAAGAGCTAAGCTCTGTAAAAATCAAAAAAAACAAGAAAAAATTATTCCTCATTTATTATCAATGACTGCCACCCCCATCCCCCGCACCTTAGCCCTAACTATTTATGGAGATTTAGATTTATCTTTAATTACAGAATTACCAAAAGGAAGAAAAAAAATAATCACTAAAGTAATTAAACCCAAAGAAAGAAAGAAAATTTATAATTTTATTGAAAAAGAAGTTAAAAAAGGAAGACAGGCCTTCGTTGTCTGCCCAAGAATTGAGCCCCCCGCTGCTTCCCAAGAAAATAAATTAGATCAAACAAATTACATAAAAAGTGGCGGGAGGTTAAGCTGGGCTGAGGTCAAAGCAGTAAAAGAAGAATACGAAAAGCTTTCAAAAACTATTTTCCCCAATCTGAAGGTAGAACAGCTTTATGGCAAAATGACTCCAAAAGAAAAAGAAAAAATAATGAAAGACTTTAAAGACAAAAAGACAGATATCTTGATATCAACCTCGGTAATCGAGGTGGGAATTGACGTTCCCAATGCCACCATAATGATGATTGAAGGGACAGAAAGATTCGGATTGGCTCAGCTTCATCAATTTAGAGGAAGAGTAGGAAGATCAAAGCTTCAGTCTTTCTGTTTTTTATTCACTGATTCTCCAGCTAAAAAAACTCAGCAGAGATTAAAGGCTCTATTGGATTCTGAAGATGGATTTAAATTAGCTGAAAAGGATTTAGAGATTCGGGGACCGGGAGATTTCTCTGGTACCAGGCAATGGGGAATTCCAGACTTAGTAATGTCTTCTTTAAAAGATATATCGTTAGTTGAAAAAACAAGACAAGCCGCCAAAGAAATATTAGAACAAGATCCCGCATTAAAAAAATATCCCCTACTTCAAAAAAGAGTAGAAGAGCTCCGAGAAAAAGTGCATTTAGAATAAATTACTTCCGTACTTTCTCGGTGGGCCAAAAACCCATATATTTTCCCAACATTAAACGAGTTTGAGCCTCTAGGGCCGGAAGGGTGGTGAAAAATATCATCGTGAAAGGAAGTAAAAACCACTGAAGAAATAAAAATAGATATTTAAATCTACCGTATTGAGGGGGTTTTGGCGGAAGCAAAAGAAGGCTAAGATAAGCAGAAGAAATAAGACCTGCCATAGCTACGGTTAAAATCCGGCTGGTGATCCTTGGCAAATTATAAGAAATAAGAGTCTGGCTGAATTCAGCTCCCCCTAGAATCAAAGGCAGCCAGCCAAGAATAAAAATTAAAAAAGAGGCTGTCGCCCAAGACCAGTGGCCTTCGATTAATTCAAATCCCAAAGATATTTTCTTAGAAATAGGGATTTTTTTATTTTTTATAAAACCGAAAAGGAAATAGGGAATATCGGCCACACCGTAGGCCCATCTTCTTTGTTGCTTATAAACGTTGATTACAGTCCTAAAAAAAGTTCTGGCAACATTGGCATCCATTGAAATCGGGTAAAAAATTGGTTGAACTCTATAGTCTCCGTCGTTTTTTAAAAAACACTGCCAAAAAATTCTGGAATCATCAGAAACAACATCGGTCTGCCGAAACCCGACATCAACCAGGGTTTTAAAGCTCATTGAGTGAGAAGAAAAAGTGATTAATTTTTCCGGCCTTCCTTGATTCATAGTGTGCCAAAATGTTGAAGAAAAAGAAAAAATCCTGGAAAAAGAAGGAGCTTGCCAAATGTTGTTAATAAAAAGAGGGATTGGTTGAAAACTAGTCTTGGTTGGATCTTCAGAGGTCAAATAATAGTAAGTTAAACAGCTAAAATATTTCGGGAAAATTACTGTGTCTGCATCAAAAGAAGAATAAATTATATTTCCATATGGAATTTTCGTGCCCGCCCAAGTTTTCTTTGAAAATTTGGGTGGATGAAGATCAATTATCTTTTCTTTCGCCTTTCTGACTGCCCAGGTTTCGTTTGCTCCTTTTCCGGCCATCTCGCCTGGCAAATTTTGAGGATGCCAAGTTATTAAAAAATTGAAAAATTTATCACCGAATTCATTTTTAATTGCTCTGGCTATTGGCTGAGAATATTCTTTCGCTCTTTCCTCGCAGGCTAAAACAATAATCATTTTATCTTTTGGGTAATCTGAATTCACTAAAGACAAAAAGCTGTTTCTGATAATTTCCAATGGTTCTTTATACATTGGCAAAACAACAAGGTGATAGATATCTCGCCAGCCGCTAATTGTTGATTGCTTGTCCGCCCAAGTTTCTTTGAAATTTGAGAGGGTTAGCTGGTTTAACCTCTCTATCCAATCAATATTCTCGTTTTCTCGCATTATCTTATATCCAGACCTTAGATAAAAAGAAAGATAAATTGTTCTAAAAAGCCAAAATAAAACATAAATGATAATAAAAATGGTGATCCAGACAGGTTTCAACCAGGAAAGTAAAATAATCAAAAATAATGTTCCCCAAGAAAAAGCGCCAGGAAAAATTTCCAAAAGGCGGTAAAGAATTCTTTCTTTAGTGTCTTTTAAGTCTGAGGCTTTAGCAATATTAAGATAATATTTTTCTTCCATTTTTGCTTCTATTTTAACTTCATTTGTAAGAAAACAAAAGCCCTAAACCAAAAAATCGCTTTCTTGGCGATTTTCTGATTAAGTTATATTTATAGACCTCTCGGTCGGCCTCGATACTGCGCTGACTGGTGCTTGGGACTTAGGATTTGAACCTTTAGATTCAGAATAAAATTAAATTTTGCGGCCCCAAGGGGAATCGAACCCCTCTTTTGTCCTTGAAAGGGACATGTCCTGACCGATAGACGATGGGGCCAAGTATCATTATTTTAGAAGAAAATTTACAAAAAATCAAGAAAAAGTTAGAATAATGAATATGAAACTTCTGTCAAAAGCCTATAACCCAAAAGAAGTAGAAAAAAAAGTATATCGATTTTGGAGAAAATCTGGATTTTTCAATCCTGATAAATTGCCGGGCCAAAGAAAGAAAGCTTACACGATTGTTCTGCCCCCACCCAATATTACAGGAGAACTCCATATGGGCCATGCCCTTAATGCTACTATCCAGGATATTTTAATTCGCTGGAAACGTCTTCAGGGATTCAAAGCTCTCTGGCTGCCAGGGACTGATCATGCGGGTATCGCCACCCAAAATGTAGTGGAAAAAGAATTAAAAAAAGAAGGCAAAAACCGGTTTGATTTAGGCCGGGAAAAATTTATAGAAAGAATCTGGCAGTGGGAAAAAAAATACGGAAATATTATTTTGGAACAGCTAAAAAAAATAGGGGCTTCTTGCGACTGGTCAAGAACCAAATTTACTTTGGATAAAGATTATGTTAAGGCCGTAGAAAAAGCTTTCTTACATTATTACGAAAAGGGCTGGATATATCGCGGAAAAAGAGTTATAAATTGGTGCCTGAGGTGCCAAACCAGCTTATCTGATCTGGAATTAGAATATAAGGAAAAGAAAGGTCATCTGTGGTATATTAAGTATCCTTTGGTTCGAAACTCGAAACAAACTACAAACTACATAATCGTCGCAACAACCAGGCCAGAAACAATGCTCGGAGATACGGCTATAGCTGTTAATCCAAAAGACAAAAAGTATAAGGATTTAGTTGACCGAAAAGCTATTCTGCCTTTGGTTAATAGAGAAATTCCAATTATTACAGATCCCATGGTTGATTTAGAATTCGGGACAGGAGCTGTAAAAATAACCCCGGCCCACGACCTAAAAGATTATGACATTTCTTTGAGGCACTACCTTCCTGTCGTTCAAGTTATTGATGAAAAAGGAAAAATTACAAAAGAAGCTCCTCTACCTTACCAGGGATTATCTGTTTTGGAAGCTCGCCAAAAGATTATTAAAGATTTAGAAGAAGAAGATCTGTTAGAAAAAGTTGAGGATTATTCTCGCCAGATTCCGGTCTGTTATCGATGCGATACTATGGTCGAGTTGATTCCTTCTGAGCAATGGTTTTTAAAAATGGAGAAATTAGCCAAAATAGCAGAGAAACCAGTCAGGGAAGGAAAAATCAAGTTTCATCCCAAAAGTTTTGAAAAAGGATATTTCAGCTGGTTAAAAAATATAAAAGATTGGTGCATTTCCAGACAGTTGTGGTGGGGCCACCATTTGCCTATTTGGCAGTGCCAAATAGGCAAAAATAAAAAACCAAAAATAAAAAACCAAAAATTAGACAAAGAAAAATATTTCATTTCTCTAAAAAGGCCGGGGCGTTGTCCAATTTGTAAAAAATGTAAACCAAGGCAGATTGATGATGTCCTTGATACCTGGTTTTCTTCTGCCCTCTGGCCTTTTACTACTCTGGGCTGGCCCCGTCTTCGCCAAGGCTCAGGTTTACAAGCCAAAAAGAGAAAATCTGACTTAGACATATACTACCCTACTGACGTTCTAAGTACTGACCGGGGAATTATAAATCTCTGGGTAGCAAGAATGATTTTTTCTGGAATGGAATTTATCAAAAAAATCCCTTTTAAAAACGTTTATATCCACGCCACGGTTTTAACCAAAGAAGGAAAAAGAATGTCGAAATCGCTTGGTACCGGAATAAATCCTATAGAACTTATTGAAAAATACGGAGCAGATGCCACCCGTTTTGGTATTAGTTATCAAGTTATGGGCGGTCAAGATATTAGATTTGTTGAAGATAATATTGTAATGGGTAGAAAATTTTGTAATAAGATTTGGAATGCCTCGCGGTTTATTATGATGAACAAACTACCCCTGATCAATGTTGATTCGGTGCGTCGGTTTACGCTAAAAAGTAAAAATTTAACCTCAGCCGATAAAAAGGTTCTTAAGTCTTTGGACACAATAACAAAATCAACAAATAAAGATTTAGAGCGATTTAGTTTTGGCCAAGCAGCTCATAAGCTCTATGGTTTTTTCTGGCACGACTTTTGCGATATTTATATAGAAAAATCCAAAAGACAGCTTCAATCTGCGGGCTTAAAGCTCCAAACTTCGGAAATTTTAATTTATGTATTATTAACTTCTCTGAAACTTTTGCATCCTTTTGTTCCGTTTATTACAGAAGAAATTTATCAAAAATTGCCTCTTAAAAATAAAAAGAAATGCTTGATGATCGAAGAATGGCCAAATTAAACTGTTACATTGTTAAATGGTTACATTGTTAAATGGTTAAATTAATAAAACAATGTGGCAATGTAGCAATGTGGCAATGTAGCAATTGATTTTTCTTCTCTATATCGTTCTTGGCTTAGCCCCCAGTATTATCTGGCTTCTGTTTTTTCTTAGAAAAGATGTGCATCCTGAATCAAACCGAATGATTATCTTAGTTTTTCTGCTGGGAATGGCAATAGTTCCTTTGGTAGCTATAGCAGAATGTATTCCAATCGGATTTCACCCAGAAGGTGGAGCAATAAAATGTTTTCTGCCTTCATTCTTTAAAGATTTTCTTCCGTTGGGAGGCCTTCTTTATATCTTTTTGGGCGTAGCTACAATTGAAGAAATTGCTAAATTTTTAGTAATAAAAATAAAAGTCCTCAAAAGCTCAGAACTTGATGAGCCCTTAGATATTCCTCTTTATATGATAATTGCGGCCTTGGGTTTTGCGGCAGTTGAAAATATCCTTGTTTTATCCTTTCCCGAAAAACCGCTTTTAATTAAGGAAGCCTCGATAATCATTGCCTTTCGTTTCGTCGGGGCCACTTTTTTACACGCTTTAGCTTCTGGAACTCTGGGTTATTTTCTGGCCAGATCATTCTTTACACCCAAACAAAAAAGGAAATTATTATTTACAGGATTCACCCTGGCTATTGTCTTGCATGGCCTCTTTAATTTTTCTATAATAAAGATTGGGGAAAACATGATGGTTAAAAACGGACAGATAATTCTAGTTAACCCGCAGATATTCTATTTTTCTCTTTCCGCTTTAATAGCTATTCTAGTTGGCTTGGCTGTCTTTGTAACTTTTGGCTTTAGGGATTTAAAAAAGTTGGCCAGTATTTGTAAAATAACCACTAATCAAAGCGCTAATTCAAATCACTAATTATCACGAATAATCATTAGTGAATATTTGTGAAGAGATTCGTGATAAATATCCGTGGTATATGACATCTTTTTTCGAAAAATTAAAGGGGGGGGACGCCGAAAAGAAAGAAGTGGAAACTAAAGAAAAACCGAAAAGAAAACCAAAAGAAGTGAAAGTAGAAAACGATGAAACTCAAAAAGGGTGGCCAAAACAAGAAGGACAATTAGCTATCGATGTTTATCAAACAGATTCCTATATTGTTATCCAGGCTCCCATTGCCGGAATCAGAAAAGAGGACCTAGATATTTCTATTGAAAATGATGTAGTCATTATTAGGGGTGATAGAAAAAAACCTTCTGAAGCTGAAGAAAAAAAATATTTCTATCAAGAATGTTATTGGGGACCATTCTCAAGAGAAATTATTTTGCCTGACGAAGGAGACCCTTCAAGGGCTGAAGCCTCAATGAAAGAAGGAATTCTAACTTTAAAAATCCCTCGAATTCAACGAGAAAAAACAAGAAAAATTAAGATTAAAGAATGAAATAAACCAAATCAACGATAAAACCGCCACCTGAAGGTGGCGGTTTTTTTGCATTAAATCAAATGCAAGCTTTAAGATTGTTATCATCGAAATCTGGATACCATTTTAGCGGTTAAATACTCGATAGGGTTAAAGTTATCTGTAAGTAAATAAGCTGAATTAAAATCTAAATTCTCAAGCCTTATTAGTTTCTCCGGAAGTTGACGGATAACTTTATTTTCATTAGCTAAAATTTCCTGGCTAGAAAAATCTATCTTTTGATTATCATCTTTAAGTCCAAGGAAAATAAAATTTTGGGCTCCTTTTTTATCGGGAGAATCAACGGCAAAGAAATAGCTGCTTGGAAAAATCAATCCAAAGGTTTTCATTTCAGAAAGAATCAGCTGATTGGCTTCCCCATCAAGCATTCCGATGATATTCATCATAAAAAAACCGTCTTTTAAGAGTTTGTTTTTTGATAACTGAAAAAATTCTTTGGTTGTGAAATGAACGGGTACAGAACTTATCGAATAATAGACGTCTGTGAAAATGAAGTCATAAGTTTCTTTGGTATCATGCAGAAATCTTCTTCCATCGGCAACATAATTAAATAGTCTTTCATTCTCTCTGAGTCCGAAATATTTTTTAGCCAAAGAATAAAGCTCCGGCTCTATTTCAACAACATCAATTCTTTTAATGTTATTTGATTCAGAAAGAAGTTTTTTTGGTATAGAATAAGCTCCTCCGCCTAAAAATAAAGCTTTTTCAGATTGAGGATTTAAAATTTTATAAAGGACGTAATATTTAGTGTACTCGAAGGGCAGTTCATCACTGTCTAAAAAAATTCCTCCTTGTATAGAATAATTATCGGTTTTTAAGACCCGAACTTTTTTGTTGGCGATTTTGCGGTCCTCAATTGTTATTTTGCTGTAAAGCCCTTCTTTTTGGAAAATAACCTGCTCTGATTTCGGTAAAGATAAAAAGCTGAAAGATAAAACAAATATCAAAAATACTAAAAATAAAAATAGTTTGTGCCCTTTGAGAAAATTCTTATATTGCCCTGGTTTAGAAAATAACAATCCCAAGGTCCCAATTATAATAAGCGCCAAGCCGGTTGAAATAATGATAATATTTATGCCAAAAGAAGGAATAAGAAAAAAGCCGGCAGCGAAGCTTCCGGCAATGCTTCCCAATGTTGACCAAAAAAATACACTTCCTGAGATCCGGCCTATTTTTTTCCCGTTTTTCTCTCTCAAACTCTTTAGCTTGATGGCGAAGGGCGACATCATTCCTAAAATTAAACTGGGAAAGAAAAAAAGAATCAAACTAATAATTGGAGGGCCAATTTTAAAACTAAGGGTATAACCTAATTTTACAAGCAAAATATTGGAAAGGCCTTGAATTAACAACGCAAAAATCCCGGCAATAATAATGAGAGAGAAAAAGACTGAATATTTTGGATATCTGTCGGCTAAAATTCCTCCGAAATAATATCCCAAACTTAATGCCCCCAGCACCACTCCGATAATGCTTGAAGTGCTATAAAGAGTATTGCCAAAATAAGGAGCGAGGATACGAAAGGCTGTTACTTCAATTATAAGAACCGCTCCTCCGGTAATAAAAACAATGCAGAAAATAAGGTTTCTCTTAAGAAAATTCATTCTAAATTTGGTCTGATGTTATTTATGATATTTTGCTTGGTGCCGAGGACTATATCGCACCTTTTAGCTTGATATTCGGGAAGAGATAAGTCCTTCCCCCACCCGGTATTCATCACCGGACGAACCCTCACGTCTTCCTAAATTTTTATGCCCCCGAGAGGATTTGAACCTCTACCCCTTTCGGGACATGGTCCTAAACCATGCATGTCTGCCATTCCATCACGGGGGCAAATCTTGGCGGGCGTGTTTTCCAGCTTGCCTCGCACCAGAGCAAAGCTCGGTGCGGGGTTCCGCCACTCCGATATAAAAGATACGAAATTTCACCACCCTGATTTTTAATTATTCTATCTTATTGAGATAAAAAAAACAATCCTCCTTCAAATAAAGGAGGATTGTAATAAAGATAATTTAATCTTTAAAGCAAAATAAGCTCTGCCATCTTCTTGCCGATATTCATTATGAGCTATAATCTATACTTGGCTCAAGATTTATGCTGCGATTCCAAGGACAAATCTGACTAAGAAAACAAGCCCCCTGGCTAGAAAGGCAATTGCTATTCCAACTAAAGCATACATAAGGCTTTGTCTGGCAGAAGTCACCCTAGCTGGGTCTCCACCTGAAGTCAAGAACTGAAAAGCGGCAAGAATAATGAAAACCATAGCTATCGCTAAAAGAATAGCGAAAAGCCAGTTGGCAAGATTGTCAATTATGGCTATTATGTCAGCTGCCGCTGTTATCGTCTCAGGGATTCCTTCAGGGGGTGCTTCCAAGCCAGCTAAACCAACCACAGGAAAAGCCAAAATACTGAATAAAACTGAAGCTAATAAAATCTTTTTCATTTTTGGTAAATTTTAGTTTTTATTACAATAAATCGACCTTTTTATGTTGTTACTCCTAAAATCTCTCTTAAAACAAGAATCAAACCTCTGCTTAATAAGATAATAGCATAACCAATTAAAGTGTAAAGGATTATCTTTTTAGCGGTAGCTATCTGCTGAGGATTGCCAGCTGAAGTTACAAAATAGAAAGCAGCAATAACTATCATTAAAGGAGCTAAAACCGTAGCCACCCAAAAGATAAAGTTGATAATTCCATCGATTAAATCTTCGAGGCTGTCAGAAGCAAGAGGATTATCAATAATTACATCTGCCCCAGCGAAACCTGGCATCAGTAAAAAAGAAAGTAAAAAATAAGAAAGAATTATTGTTTTGAAAATCCGCATCTTAAATTATCTTACTATGGTTACACTAATATACAAGTTCAAGTCTTTTCGAATAAAAGTCCATAATGATATCCTCCGGCTCCAATTTCTTTTTTAAACTGCAGGCCAAGCTCTTTGGCGATTTTTTTTACTGCCTCTGCTGAAATTTTTCCTTCTTTGGGCCCAAATGACGAATCTACTTTCCAGTCAACAATCAAGATTTTCCCTTCTTTTTTTACAACCCTTTTGGCCTCTTTTACAACTTTCTCCTTTTCTTCAATCTGAAACAAAAGATTAGTTATTAAAACCAAGTCTAAAGAATTATCTTTGAGCCCGGATCCTTTGTCTCTTTCTATATCAGCGCGAATTGTCTTAATATTAGAAATATTCGAAAGGTTGGCTTTTCCTTTCAGGGCAGAAAGGGGTTCCTCTAAAACATCTATGGCATAAACCTCTCCCTCTTTTAAAATTTTAGCTAAAGGAATAGCCCAACCCCCGGAGCCTGAACCAAAATCAACAGCTGTCATTTCTTCTTTAAGATTAAGCTGTTTCAAAATTTCTTCTGGTTTAAGAAAGCCTTCCATGGTTTAAATTTCTAATTTCTAAATCCTAAACAATATCTAAATTCTAAACACGGGTTTGAAGCATTAGAATTTAGGGTTTTGAATTTGTTTCGGATTTCGCTGTCGCTTGCGACTCCCCGAAGGGTTGCTTTCGGATTTAGAATTTTATCTATATACAGGTTGCAGAAGCTACCTTGTCTCCTGTATCTAATCTCATAATTCTTACTCCCTGGGTGGATCTGCTCAATTTGGAGATTGAGCTGATTTTAGTCCTTATTACCTGGCCTTTCTGAGAAATAACAATTAAATCCTCTTCCCGGCCGGTTAAAATTCTTGAAACTATCAAATCACCGGTCTTTTGGGTAACTTTAGCGGTTTTAATCCCAGATCCCCCTCGATTCTGTAATCGATATTCTTTCAGGTCGCTTTTTTTGCCAAATCCATTTTCAGTAACCACTAATAAATATTCTCTTGCTTTTTGCTCTTTGTTTTTTGTTCTCTGTTCTCTGTTCTCTGGGCTCTGGGCTTTAATTACTTCCATCCCTATTACCTCATCTCCCCCTTTCAGCCTGATGCCTTTAACTCCTGCGGCCTGCCTCCCCATCTCTCTGATTGTTTTGCCTTTAAAACAAATAGCCTGGCCCTTTTTTGTTATCAAAACCAACGTATCTTCCTCTTTTATCTTCGAAACCTTCTTTAAAATGTCTCCCTTTTTCAAAGTGATAGCTAAAATCCCCGACCTTCGAACGTTTTCAAATTCTTGGACTTTAGTTTTCTTTATTATACCTTCCTTGGTTACCATGGCTAAATATTTTATCCCCATCTCCCCATTCTCCTTCCCTAAAGAAATCAAAGATAGAATCTTTTCCTGAGACGAAATTTCTAAGAAGTTCAGCAAGCCCCTCCCCCTAGCCAGTCTTTGGCCTTCGGGAATCTCATAGGCGGGGGTTCTAAAGACCTTTCCTGAATCGGTAAAGAAAAGTAAAAAATCATGGGTTTTAGCTACTAAAAAATGCTCCACAATATCGTCTGAAATAGTTTTCATCCCCACAATGCCCTTTCCTCCCCTTTTCTGAATTTTATAAGTAGAAGGGTTGATTCTTTTGATATAACCTCCCTGAGTCAGAGTAATGATTGTCTCTTCCTGGGGAATTAAATCTTCCAAGGCCAGCTCCCCGACTTTCTGCGGAACTAATTTTGTTCTTCTTTCGTCTCCGAATTTCTCTTTTAATTCTTTCAGCTCTTTTTTAATCACCCCTTTTATTTTCTGGGGGCTTTTCAAGATGGCTGTCAATTCTTTGATTTCTTTCTTTCTCAGAGCAAGCTCTTCTTCAATTCTTTTTCTTTCTAATTTGGCTAAAGACGAAAGCTTAGTTTCCAAAATAGCATTAGCTTGAATTTGGGTTAATTTAAACCTCTTCATCAGGTTTTTCTGAGCCTCTTCTCGGTTTGATGAATTTCTTATTGTTTTAATAACTGCATCTATCCTGGATAAACATTTGTGTAACCCTTCTAAGATATGAGCTCTTTCTTTGGCTTTATTTAAATCAAATTTGGTCCTTCGAGTAATAACTTCTTTCCGGTGCTGAAGGTAATAATTCAAAATTTCTTGAAGATTCAAAACTTTAGGCTGAATACCATCTACCAAAGCAAGAAGGTTTAAGTGGAAAGTTCTTTGTAAATCAGTGAATTTATAAAGACGGTTTAAAACTTTCTGAGGAAAGGTACCTTTCTGTAAATCTAGAACAATTCTCAATCCCTCTCTGTCTGATTCGTCGCGAATATCCCTTATCCCTTCAATCTTTTTTTCCTGAACCAAATTAGCGAATTGTTCAACCAGGGTAGACTTCTGAACCTGGAAAGGAATTTCGGTAATAACAATTTGCAATTTGTCAGATTTCTCTTGTTCAACAATATCTACTTTGCCACGGACAACAATTGGACCCCTGCCCTGAGAATATCCCGAGATTATGCTTTTTTGATCATAAATTATGCCGCCAGTTGGAAAATCGGGGCCTTTGATAAATTGAAAAAGATCTTCAGTGGTCGCCCCGGAATGATCAATAAGATAAACCGAAGCATCGATAACTTCGGATAAATTATGAGGAGGAATATTAGTTGCCATACCTACGGCAATTCCTAAAGAACCATTTAAAAGAAGCTGAGGCAGGGGTGAAGGTAAAACATGAGGTTCTTTGGTCGTTCCGTCGTAGTTTTCAACAAAATTAACCGTATTTCTCTCAATATCCTGCAGCGTAACTTCTCCGATCCTGGAAAGACGCGCCTCGGTATATCTCATGGCTGCTGCCTCTGACGGATCATCAATGCTTCCAAAATTACCCTGGCCTTCTATCAAAGGATATCTTAATGAAAAACTCTGAGCCATCCTAACCAAGGCATCGTAAACCGCCGTGTCTCCGTGGGGATGATAACGACCAAGACAAGATCCAACTACTGTTGCTGATTTTCTAGATTTTGCATTATGAGTTAAACCGTCCTCCCACATCGTATATAAAATCCGACGGTGAACTGGCTTTAAACCATCTCTAACATCAGGCAAAGCCCGAGAAACAATGACTGACATTGCATAGTCAATATAAGATTCCTTCATCTCTTCGACAATTTCCCGGGGTTTAATATGGCCTATTTCCCGCCCTTGGCGAGGCTCGCCTCCGGCGGCAGTATTGAATTTTTGAGACTTAGCAGCCAATGATTATATGGTTACAGATTACATGACCAATGATATAAAATTCTAATAATCATTGAGTCATCAAACCGTTGAACCGTTTATTCTATTATTTGCTCTTTAGACTCTTTTATCAACTCCTCTTCCAGTTTTTTGAATTCCTCCTCGCTAATCTCTGGGAATTCCGGCAGTTCAATTTTTGGAATATTCTCCAGGTCCTCTCCAAATGTTGAAGGTTTCAATTGCTCAAACATTTTTCTCGGTTCTACCTCCTTTATTCTTGTCTTCACGCCCTGAATCCAGGTCAATAGAAGAATTATTCCTATAATTACGATGGTAACCCAAAAAATAATTTTTCTAATGTGTTTAGGTTGATTCTGGATTCTTGCTAAAATGTTCATCTTGGTTAGCAATTCAAGACGATAATTTTTGTCCCATCTTCCGGTAGGTCTTTTTTCTTAAGAGAAAATTTTGATTGAGGGGTAATTCCTTTCTGGCCCATTGTTTTAAGAAATTTATCTAAGTTTTCTAATTTTGATTTTAGTTTTAATTTTGGTAATTGATAATGCATAGGAATCACTATTCTTGGTTCAATTTGGGAAATAACCCTGGAGGCCTCCTGACCAGAGATTGTATAAACTCCTCCTACCGGTATCATTAAAATATCACAATCGCCAATTTTTTCTATCTGGCCCGGTGTTAGTTCTTTTTGGCCAAAATCTCCCAAATGACACAGCCTTATTCCTTCCGTCTCTATAGTATAAATAGTCACCCCTCCCCTTTCTTTCCCCTGGACCTTGTCGTGATAAGCAGCAATTCCTTGAATGAAAACTCCCTTAATCTCATATTCGCCAGGACCCTGAATTAAAAAAGGTTTTCCCCTGATTACTTTCGTATTATTATGATCATAATGATCATGGGTAATCAACGAAATATTAGCTTCAACTGAACGAACCCTCAGACCAATCTCTTCTGAAAAAGGATCGATAGCAATACTTAGTTTTTCCTCTTTTCTTTGACTGGTAATGATTTGAAAAAAAGCATGTCCATGCCAAATAATCTGCATAAGCGCTTCGTTAAAACCAAAAATTAAAAATAAAATATAAAAAATTTTGCATTTTAACGTCTTTATTTTTTATTTTATAACCCTATTTGAATCTTATCACAATTCTTTTGCTAACTCAACTATTGAAAAAAATGGGGAGCCGTGATAAGCTAAACAGTATGAAAAATATTTTAGAAGACAAAGAAGATTTATTAAAACCGCTGCGAGTAGGTAAAATTGTTGAAGGAAAAATTATTGGAATTGACAGGGCGACGACTTTTTTGGATTTGGGTATTATGGGAACGGGTATAATCTATGGAAGAGAATTTATTGAAGCTAAAGAAATATTAAGAGGGAAAAAAATTGGCAACAAAATATATGCCAAAATAATTGAATTAGATAATGAAGACGGTTTCATTGAATTATCGGTTGCTCAGGCAGGAAAAGAAATCGCTTGGCAGGAATTTTCACAACAACGAAAAGAAGGAAAAATAATAAAAGTTAAAATTATTAAAGCGAACAAAGGAGGCCTAATAGCCGAAATAAAGGGTATCTCAGCTTTTTTGCCTGTTTCTCAACTGGCGCCGGAGCACTATCCCAGAATAAAAGGAGGAGAAACTTCTCATATTTTAAGAGAGCTTCAAAAATTTATTGGCAAAGAACTGGAGGTTAAAATTCTCGATTTAAACCAAAAAGATAATCAGCTTATTTTGTCAGAAAAAGCAAAAGAAGCTGAAAAAATAAAAGGGATTTTAAAAAACTATAAAGTCGGTAATATAGTCGATGGAGAAATCACCGGAATTGTTGATTTCGGCGTTTTCATAAAATTTTTACCCTCCGACCTTCGTCGGCCGAAGCCGACTACGGTCGGCGAAGGCCGAAGCCCTTCGGCGAAAGAAGGTCCTCTTATTCAAGACAAACCCGCCAAAGCTCCAACTTCAATCAATAATACCTTCTCCCTTGAAGGCTTAATCCATATTTCAGAGTTAGACTGGAAAATTGTTGAAGACCCTTTAGAGATAGTCAAAATTGGTCAAAAAGTAAGGGCAAAAATTATTGAAATTTCAGATGATAAAGTTTCTCTTTCATTAAAAGCTTTGAAAAAAGACCCCTGGGAAGGCATTGAAAAAAAATACAAAAAAGGAGGTGTTGTTTCAGGCAAAGTGAGTAAATTAAACCCTTTCGGTGCTTTTGTCCGGATTGCTCCTAAAATCCAAGGGCTTTGCCACATTTCTGAATTTGGTTCTCAAAAGAAAATGGAAGAAGATTTAAGGATTGATAAAAATTACAATTTTAAAATTCTCTTAATTGAACCGAAAGAGCATCGAATGACTCTCCGGTTGGTAAGAGAATAGGTAGGTTATCTTGAGGGTCAACCCTTCACCCTTAGCCAAAGGTGAAGGGTTGACATTAAGTCTATGTTTGTTAAACTAAAAGAGTTTAATCTGTTGAAAGAGTTATGTCCGTTGGAAAACGGACACTTTTTATAAAGATAAAAAACTAAAAATAAGAACCTGACTTCGTCAGAACCTTGCCTCCTCACTCGTTCGTGAATAAATGAATACATTCATTTATTCGTCTCGCTCCGTTCGGAGGTAAAAAAACAAAAATATAAAAACCCAAAAATATTTTTTATATTTTATTTTAGCGAAGCGCTTATGGACATCAAATCTTTTATTTCAGCCATCTCTCAAATTGTCGAAGAAAAAGACATTCCCCGAGAAACGGTTAAAGAAATTACAGAACAGGCAATAGCTGCAGCCTATAAAAAAGATTATGGAAAACGAGGACAAAAAATTTTAGCTGAGCTTAACCTTGAAACTGGTAAAACCAAATTCTGGCAAGAAAAATTGGTGGTCAACCAATCGATGATCCTTTCGGAAGAAGAATTGGTGGAAAAAAAAGAAGAAAAAGGCCAGATGCAAGAAGAAGAAAAAAAAGTCCGGTTTAATCCAGAAAAACACATTCTTCTTGAAGAGGCGAAAAAAGAGAACAAAAAAATAAAACCAGGGGAAGTGCTTTCAATTCCCTTGAAAGTTAAAATAGATTTTGGCCGAATTGCAGCTCAAACTGCAAAACAAGTCATTTTACAAAAGATTAGAGAAGCGGAAAGAAGCGTGATTTTCAGGGAATATAAAGACAAAGAGGGAGAAATAATCTCAGGAATAGTCCAAAGAATTGAAGGTGGGAATGTCTTTCTAGATATTGGTAAAACTTTGGGAATTTTGCCCACAGAAGAACAGGTCCAAAAAGAATTCTATCGGCCGGGCCAAAGGCTCAAAGTCTACATTTTAAAAGTAGAAGACAATCCTAAAGGACCAGCTGTCTTTCTTTCCCGAGCTTATCCAAAAATAATTTCCAAACTCTTTGAGTTAGAAGTGCCGGAAATCAGCCAAGATCAGGTCCAAATCAAATCAATCGCCAGAGAAGCAGGGTCCCGATCGAAAATTGCGGTTTTCTCTCAAACAGAAGGAGTGGATCCTATTGGATCAGCGGTCGGACAAAGAGGAGCAAGGGTAACGGCAGTAATTTCAGAACTAGGAGGAGAAAAAATTGATATTATCGAATATTCAGAAGATCCAGAAAAATATATTGCCAATGCCTTAAGTCCAGCTAAGGTTCAAGAAGTAAAAATTCTTCCAAAAAATAAAGCCTTAGTCATGGTTCCGGAAGATCAACTGTCTTTAGCTATCGGTAAAAATGGTCAAAACGTCAGATTAGCTGCCAAGCTGACTGGATGGAAAATTGATGTAAAAAGTTCAGAAGAAGCAAAAAAAGAAGAAGTAAAAATCGAAGAACCCGGGAAAGAGGAGAAACCCGGAGAAGAATCAGAAAAAGAACCTTCTTTCGCTTCCACCTCCGCTAAAGCTCCCGCCGACGCTGAAGCTTTGGCGGGCAAGTCGGCGGACAAGAAGGCTTCGGAGGGCAAGGAAAAACCGAAAAGGAGATCAGCCTCTTCGGCGGATGCGCCGAAGAAGCGCAAAAAGAAAAAAGAAAACTCTCAAAAAAAATAGTTTTAATTTATTATGATTTTTATAATTGCTATAATTTCTTCCATCTCCGCTATAATTTTTGCCCTTTTCCTGAGTTGGGAAGTTCAAAAAAGTTCTTCAGGATCGAAAAAAATGATTGAGATATCAGAAGCAATCCGAGAGGGGGCCAAAACCTTTCTGAAAAGGCAATACAAAACAATTGGCATTGTAGCTTTAGTCATATTCTTTATCCTTTTAAAATTCCTCGGCCTAAAGTCCGCTTTGGGGTTTTCGGTTGGAGCTATATTTTCCGCTACATCTGGAATCTTGGGAATGATGGTTTCTACTCAAGCCAATGTCAGAGTAGCAGAGGCTGCCAAAAAAGGATTGGCTTCGGCCTTATCTCTGGCTTTTCGAGGGGGATCAGTAACTGGTCTCTTGGTGGCTGGACTTGGACTCTTAAGCGTCTCTGGTTTTTATTTTTTGACCAAAGACTTGACTGCCCTGATAGCTTTAGGGTTTGGCGGAAGTCTAATTTCTATTTTTGCTAGATTAGGAGGGGGCATCTATACTAAGGCTGCTGATGTAGGGGCTGATCTGGTTGGAAAAATAGAGGCTGGTATTCCTGAAGACGATCCCCGAAATCCAGCTGTAATTGCAGACCAGGTTGGTGACAATGTTGGTGATTGCGCCGGAATGGCAGCTGACCTCTTTGAAACTTATGCTGTTACTTTGATTGCCGTCATGATTTTGGGTAATTTAATTTTTCTCGGTCAATCCCAAGCCATTCTCTTGCCCATCCTGCTGGCTACCATTGCTCTCATGGGTTCAGTAATTGCTGTCTTTTTCGTCAGGCTCGGCAAAAACCAGAATATAATGGCAGCTCTCTATCGAGGACTAATTGGAGCCGGCCTCATTTCAGCTGTCGGTTTCTATCCTGCAATCAAGGCAGCCGAGATTGAGCTCTCTCTTCCTTCATTTTCTCTTTATTTTTCAGCCTTAGTAGGTTTACTAATGACGGCTTTTGTCTTTTTAATTACTGAATATTTTACTTCAACAAAATACCGTCCAGTAAAAACCATAGCCAAAGCGTCTGAAACCGGCCATGCCACCAATATTATTGCGGGTCTCGCTGTTGGCATGAGGTCTACGGCGCCTATTGTAATTCTGATTTCTTTAGGAATTTTAATTAGTTTCTGGCTGGGAGGAATTTACGGCGTAGCTTTAGCCACCCTAAGTCTTCTTTCTCTTACCGGTATAGTTATCGCCATTGATGCTTATGGCCCTATTACTGATAATGCTTCGGGTATTGCTGAAATGGCAGGTTTGGACTCTAAAATCAGAAAAGTTACAGACTCTTTAGATGCTGTTGGCAACACAACCAAGGCTATCACCAAGGCTTATGCTATAACTTCAGCCGGCCTTGCTGCCATAATTCTTTTTTCTGTTTATACTCAAGAATTACAGGGATTGGGGTTTAAAATCCAATTTTCTTTAGGAGACCCGAGAGTTTTGGTTGGGCTTTTTATTGGCGGGTTATTGCCCTATCTTTTTGCCGCCCAAGCCATGGAAGCTGTGGGTAGGGCCGCCTCAAAAGTGGTTGATGAAGTTAGAAGACAATTTAGAGAAATTAAAGGATTAATGGAAGGGAAGGCCAAACCAGACTATAAAAGATGCGTTGATATTGTTACCAAATCTGCTCTAAGAGAAATGATTTTGCCTGCTTTGCTGCCGGTTGTTACCCCCGTTTTAATCGGCTTGGTTTTAGGACCAGAAGCTTTGGGAGGGCTTTTAATCGGTTCAATCATTACTGGTCTTTTTGTGGCAATATCTATGACTTCAGGGGGAGCCGCCTGGGATAATGCTAAAAAATATATTGAAGAAGGGAACTTGGGCGGCAAAGGTTCTTTTGCCCACCAGTCAGCTGTTACCGGCGACACGGTTGGTGACCCCTATAAAGATACTGCAGGGCCTGCTATTAATCCCATGATAAAGGTTTTGAATATAGTCGCATTACTAATTGTCGGATTTTTAGTCTAAAAACCTTAGATTTTAAGGGTGATTAGAGAGACAGTCCCAAGACTGTCTCTCTAATCCTTTGTTTTGGGAATATCTCTATATTTTTATGGATTTTTCAATAGAAAAATTACCAAAATCTCAGCTTGAAATTAAAATTCAAATTTCGGCTCCAGAATTTCAAGGTTTTATTGATAAAGCAATTTTCCAGCTCGGCCAGAATCTTAAGGTTAAAGGATTCCGCAAAGGAAAAGTGCCAAAAGAAATTATAGAAAAAGAAATTGGTCAGGATAAAATTTTAAAAGAAGCTGCCCAACTGGCTATTAGAGAAAATTATCTTAGGGTTATTTCTAAAAATAAAATTACAGCTGTGGCTAATCCAAAAACTGAAATTCTATCTTCTCTCCAAGCAGATAAAGAACTATTGTTTAAAGTTAAAATTTCGGTTTTACCAGAAATTATCCTGCCAGATTATAAAAAAATTGCAGTTTCCTGTAAAAAGAAAAAAGTTTTAGTAGAAGAAAAAGAAATTAAAGAAGCACTCTCGTTTCTTCAACGCAGCCGGGCAAAATTTAGCCAAATTGCCAGGCCAGCCCAAAAAGGAGATTTTGTTGAGATTGAATTTTCTTCCCCCAACATTGAAGGAGGCGCAAAACAAAAAGATGCTTTTTTGTTGGGTCAAGGCCGTTTAATCCCTGGTTTTGAAGAAAAACTAGAAGGAATGGAAGCTAGCGAGAAAAAAACATTTTCCCTGCAGTTTCCAAAAGAACATTTCCAACCCCCCACTACTTTTATGGAAGGGGGGGCTACCCAAACAAACGACACTAAAAGCGGTGGGGGGTTAGCTGGCAAAGAGGTGAATCTTGAGGTTAAAATGATATCTGTTCAGAAAATGGAGCCCCCAGAAATTAACGACCAGTTTGCCCGGTCTTTGGGTCAATTTGAGAATGTCGCTGCTTTAAAACAAAATATTATTCGAGGATTAAATTTAGAGAAAGAGGGCCTTGAGAAACAAAGAATTCACCGGGAAATCTTAAAAAAAATAATAGAGAAAATTTCCTGGGAAATTCCCCAGGTTTTAATTATAGCAGAGGAAAATCGAATGCTTGAGAATTTTAAAAAAGAGATAGCTGACAAATTCCAGATTAGTTTTGAAGATTATTTAAAAAAAGTCAATCAAACAGAGGAAGCTGTCAAACAGCCTCTGCGTCAAGAAGCGGAAACAAGGATTAAAGGATTTTTAGTTTTAAATAAGATTGCAACAACTGAAAATATCGAAATTACAGAAGAAGAAATTAAAAATAGAATTGACAAAGTTCTGAGCAATTATCAAGATATAAAAGAGGCTAAAAAACAACTTGACCTGGAAAAATTAAAATTATATATTGAAGGTGAAATAAGAAACGAAAAAACTTTTGAAAAGCTTGAGAGTTTTTCAGAAAATGATTAAACACTAATAATTATGAATTTAATTCCAACTGTCATTGAAAAATCACAATATGGAGAGCGGGCATATGATATTTATTCCCGGCTTTTGAAAGACAGAATAATTTTTTTGGCAGGTCCCATTATTGATCCTGTTGCTAATTCAATCATTGCCCAAATGCTTTTTTTGGCCAGTCACAACCATAATAAAGAAATTAAGCTTTACATTAATACTCCCGGAGGTTCAGTTACTGCCGGCTTAGCAATTTATGACACTATGCAGTATGTCAAATGCCAAATTTCAACAGTTTGTATTGGTTTGGCAGGCTCAATGGGAGCCACTCTTCTGGCGGCTGGGGCCAAAGGAAAACGTTTTTCCCTACCCAATGCTGAAATTTTACTTCACCAGGTAGCTGGCGGAGTAACCGGTGAGGCTATAGAAATAGAAATAACTGCCCGCCAAATTATTAAAATTAAAGAAAAACTTAATAAAATCTTAGCTCGACATACCGGCCAGCCCTTTGAAAAGATTGAGAAAGATACCGACAGAGATTTTTATTTGTCGGCTCCTGAAGCTAAAGAATACGGAATCATTGATGAAGTAATTAAACCTAAAGGATAAAAAATAAACGAGCTAAATAAAAAAATATTTTAGAAAAAAATTAAACGGCCCGCGCTGAAAGCGCGGGCTATTTGTTAGTAACTTATATTGTTGACAATTACTTTTCTTGCTAAGATAAATTAAACAATTAAAAGCTATCGCCTAGTCATATTATTATCTTTCTTATAAGATATAATTGATGAAGCAATAAACCAACAATAAAATGACTAATTTCACGAATTCAAAGATCTCTTTAGAAAAAAGCTGGAAATTCACTCCTCAGGTTTTGATTTTGATAGTCCTGGGGATTATTGTTATTCTGGGAATTTTAATTTTAATCTGGCTAAAAAAAGAAGCTCCACCTCCAGAAGTTCCTTCACCAAAAGAAGAAACAATAACAGAACAACAATTAAAAGAAATTGAAGAGTTAAGGGAAAAAGCAGGCACTAAACCCTCAACCGAAGAAGAAATGAAGACCCAATTTGAAGAAATAGAAAAAGCTCGCGAAAAACCACCTGTTCTTTCAGAAGAAGAAATCCAAAGACAACTTGAGGAATTAAATAAACTTCGTTAATCTAAATAAAAATAATAAAAAATTGTTGACCTGGTCTTTTGTTATCTTTCAAATAAAGTAATAAAAAGTCAGGGAGCAATAAAAATAATATGTCAAAAGTAAACTACAAAACACTTACCCTAACTTTAGGGCTAATTGCTTTTAGTTTCCTCTTTGTCTGGTATGTCTTTGCTCAATGGACAGAACCTACAGCTGTTCCACCAGGAGACAATGTCCCAGCTCCTTTAAATGTTGGAGGGGTAACCCAATATAAATCTGGGGCCCTTGGTGTTGGTGGCCTTTTCGCTACCGATAGCGCTACTTATTTAGCTACCCTTGGTGGCAACGTCGGTATCGGGACAACGAATCCTACAAATAAACTTACGTTCTTTTCAGCTGCCAGTGAAGACGTGATACGCTTCAACGGTCCCTTCGACGCGTATGCTACATTGGGACATAATTTTGGCGGAGGTCTTGCTCGGGTAAGCCTTACATCCCAAGATGATGTATTTGGTCTCTCGTCTTTCGTTGCTGTGGATCCTTACGAATATGCAAGGTTAGTGCAATGTGATCCGAGCGGTTCGATGAGTTGGGAGGTTTCAAGTAACGAGACAGTCGCGTGGCTTTCAACAACTGGTCTATGTGGAGGAGGTAGTCCGATGTTTCGAATTTATAGCGGGGCAGATGGAGGAAACCGCAGAGTTTCTATCGGTCCGTTCCGGGCGCCAAGCGACAAGTCTTTTTATGTCTGGGGCGGCGATGTCGCATTTGAAAGAAATGATGCGCCTTTAACTGTTTCTTTACTTTCTAACGGCTGGGGCACAACCCTAGAACTTGAGGGACAGGGAGGAGGTGATTCGTGGCTCATAGAAGCTAAAAACTCTGGCGATCTCAGATTTTTTGATGTACAAAGCGGCAATGCTCCATTTAAAATCATGAGCGGTGGGATAGATCGTTTAATGACACTTGCCGTAGATCATATTCAATTATTTGGTTCTGCTGGTTCTGTCGGTTCAAAGACCCTTACTATTGGTGAAGGTATAGCTCCAGGCGCAGGCACTATTGCCAATGCGGTTACAATGTGGGTTGCTGATCGCGGTGGTGTTGTCGGAAAAGCGGCCCTACATATTCAAACAGAAGACGACACCAGACATGTCTTTGGAGATCGTGTCGGCATCGGGACGACGAGTCCCAATGAGTTGCTCGAAATTGCAGGATCTGGACGTGCATTCTTTGGAAACGGAGGAGGAGGAGCTCGTACCGGATTACTGATAGATGGTAATGAAGGCGGCGCATATGCCCGTCTTGAATCTTTTGACTACGGAGCATTCACAGGAATTGATTTGGTTATCAATACCGTTGGCGGCGGCAACGTCGGCATCGGGACGACGAGTCCTAAGAGTAAATTACACGTTGTTGGTCTTCCCGAGTATACAGGTAATGCAGCGGCGATAGCTGGAGGGCTCACAGCAGGAGCTTTTTATAGAACCGGCGATTTATTAAAAGTCGTTCATTAAACGAGGTAAAAAAACATAACTTGAAAACAGTGTAGATGTCAAACATCTACAAACACAGAGATTAACTAAAAGATACAATCATTAAACAGCCCGCGCCTGTAGCGCGGGCTGTTGTTGACAGTTTCTTTGTCTGCTAAAGTGAAATAAGATAATTAAAATTGTTGACCCTGGCAACCTTATTATCCTTCTCAAAGAGAATAAGGTATCTAGACGACAATAAAAATAATATGGCAAAAATAAATTACAAAGCAATCACCCTGACTTTAGGGCTAATTGCTTTTAGTTTCCTCTTTGTCTGGTATGTCTTTGCTCAATGGACAGAACCTACAGCTGTTCCACCAGGAGACAATGTCCCAGCTCCTTTAAATGTTGGAGGGGTAACCCAATATAAATCTGGGGCCCTTGGTGTTGGTGGCCTTTTCACTACCGATAGCGCTACTTATTTAGCTACCCTTGGTGGCAACGTCGGCATCGGGACGACTTTACCCAGAGAACGATTACAACTAGGTAGTCTTTTTGTATATCATGACGGAGGAGATAAAGCGCTCGGGTTCAATGCGTATTGGGATACGGCTGATGGAAGGTGGGAGTATCTGACTAATAGCAGTGCTGGTGTTGCGCTTTGGTATTACGGACCTGCTGGTTGGCCGTTTCGACTTAGAGTAGCCCCAGGCGGAACGGCGGGCGAACCTATTTCTGATCTTATATCCGCCCTAACTATATCACCAGAAGGAAATGTTTCCATAGGGCTCGATTTCTTCAGCATGAACGAAGCAAGATTGTTCGTAGTCAAAGACTATACTTGTTGCGGTGATACGGCGCCATTTATAATTGCCGGAGAGACGGATCGAGACAAACGTCTCCAGCTTGGTTTTGACACCACGAATAATTATGGGTGGATACGTGCCGTTAACACTTCTTCAGGAATACTTGAACCTCTTGTTCTGGCACCAGATGGTGGCAACGTCGGCATCGGGACAACGAGTCCTGCAAGCAAGCTGAGCGTTTCTACTGGACGCGGGACTTCCGGAGGAATTACGCTACTTGATTCTGGAGATGCAGATAATATTCGGGCGAAAATACGAACATCAAATAGTGGTCACGGAATACTTGAATTATTTGATGCGGATGAAAATCGAGGCGTTTTTCTCAGGGCATTAGGGTCTTCTCAATTCATAAGCCCGATCTTTCGGGTTGTGGATTTTGTAAGCCCTAGCCCTTCATTTTCTATTGTTGGTATTTCCAACACGTCGCCCGGAGGACGTATATGGCAATTCCTGAGTTTTGGGGAGACGTCTGGCCATGCGGGTAAATTCTCAATTCAAGACGCTAACTCTGGGGGATATCGACTCACGATCGATACATCAGGCAACGTCGGTATCGGGACGAGGAGTCCATCTACACGTTTGGATGTTAGTGGAGTTACGACCGCATCCGGTTTCACAACAACCAGTGGAAACGCCCCAGGCTTTGTCGCTTACCGTGCAAATATTCCGAACAACGGATATTCTTTCTTCTCTAGTTATATCGGTACTGATGCAAATCCCATATTTAGAATAATGGGCTGGGGGGGTCTTGAATGGGGCCCCGGAGGAGCTACGGCGCCCGACACCAATCTTTTTCGTAGCACAGCCAATGTTCTTAGAACCAACGATTCATTAATTGTTGATGGCAACGTCGGCATCGGGACGACGAGTCCTGGATATAAATTAGATGTTTCTGGCTCAGCCCACGCTTCAAGTTTCCCAGTTTCGTCGGATGTAAGATTCAAAACTAATGTGGACCAGATTACAAATGTGCTCGACAAATTAGATAAAATTCAGGGGGTATCCTTTGACTGGAATGAGTTATATAAATCACTTGGTCGTTCTACGGGGCACAGAGAAATCGGCCTGATAGCCCAAGAAGTAGAAACCGTATTTCCTGAATTAGTAACCACTTGGGGGGAAGAAAATTACAAGGCAGTTGATTATAGCAGAATGACAGCTGTGCTTGTTGAAGCAATCAAAGAGTTAAAAGCAGAAAATGAAATGCTGGAACAAAGAATTGAGGCCTTAGAAGAAAAATAAAGGAAACAAGTAAAAGCATAGATATTTTAAATGTAGATGCAGATTGTAGATGTCAAACATCTACAGATAAATCTATAAATAAAATTTTAAAGAATGAAAAAAATTACATTACTTCTATCTCTAATAACTTTTTTAGCAATTTCTGGTTTCTTTCTGACAACAAAAGTAGAAGCTAACTCAAACGACAATGTCTCGGGCTTCGCCTGGTCAGAGAACATCGGCTGGATTAGTTTTAATGATTTAAATTGTGATGTTAATGAAAATGGAACATATGAGGGAATGTATGAAGGGGCTCCGGCAGGCTGTCCCTCTTCAGGAACGGTCAATCCCTACGGAGTAAATGTTGATTTGGGGACTGGCCTCTTCTCTGGCTATGCCTGGTCAGAGCATATTGGCTGGATAACTTTTAATTCTGGAGAACTTGTAGGTTGTCCCGACGGTAGCTGTTTAGCTCAGCTTGATATTGCTACCAATGAAGTTTCTGGCTGGGCCAGAGCTTTAGCTTATGGCGACGGCTGGGACGGCTGGATAAAATTAAGAGAAACCGGGTATGGAGTCTGGTTAGATACAAGTGTTAATGAATTTCGGGATTGGGCCTGGAGTGGAGATGACGTTGACGAAGAGGCGGTGATTGGCTGGATTAGTTTTAATTGTTCAAATCAGGGAGTTTGCGGGACCTCAGATTACAAAGTTTTTATTGCAGGTCCGGTGAACCTACCCCCTTCGGCTACTTCTCTGAATATTACTTCCCCGCCTGATTATTGTTTTGTTTCCTCTCCCCCTATTTTCTTAAATTGGACCTATTCAGATCCAGATGATGATCCCCAAAGCGCCTATCAGGTTCAGGTAGACAATAACCCTGATTTCAGCTCACCAGAAGTAGATTCTGGGAAAGTTATTTCTGCCTCTACTAGTTATTCACCTCCTGGCCTCTCCTTTTCCACCACCTATTTTTGGCGAGTAATGGTCTGGGATAGCGTTGATACTCCTTCTATTTTTATGTCTGGACTTTCTTTTTCTACTCTCTCTCGCCCTCCCTGGCCTGATTTCACCTGGTCTCCTCTTGAACCAGCTGCTGGAGAAATAATTCAATTTACTGACCAGACTACTTTTTATGGTACAAGTCCAGGCTGGGAGTGGGATTTTGACGGTGATGGGGGGACAGATTCAATCGAACAAAATCCAACTCATTCTTACTCAGTGTCTGGAGATTATATAGTAGAGTTAATAGCGGTAGATAGTGACGGTAGTTGCTCGCTTCAACAGACTTTGACTACCGGCTCCCCTCTTCCTGAATGGAGGGAAATTGCTCCTATTGGCTGGTTAAAAAAACTATTTGCTTCCCTTTTTAGTTTTTTCCGGGCTTAATTTTTCTGATAATTTAAAGTAAAGCTCCCATCAGATTATTAAGGATAAACTGAAAAAGCGCGGGCTGTTTGAATTAAACCTGACGAAGTGCTTGTGATAAGTTTATCGAAGCATTGTTGACAGTTTCTTTGTCTGCTAAAATAAAATAAGATAATTAAAACTGTTGACTTGGTAACCTTATTATCCTTCTCAAAGAGAATAAGGTATCTAGACGACAATAAAAATAATATGGCAAAAATAAATTACAAAG
>LAZR01000099.1_pt1 | contig 116587 bp, 94 predicted proteins | sample 329461 | NCBI WGS metagenome assembly LAZR01 (sample SAMN03002196, study PRJNA259156) | marine sediment metagenome | biome: sea floor; feature: Hydrothermal impacted sediments; material: marine sediment; isolation source: Loki non-amplified sample from Loki's castle hydrothermal vent sediment ... | reverse complement strand
TGCCGGGTAGCTACGTTCGGAAAAGATAACCGCTGAAAGCATCTAAGCGGGAAACTTGCCTCAAGATGAGATCTCACCGGGAGCTTGACTCCCCTAAAGGGCCGTCGAAGACTACGACGTTGATAGGCTGGGTGTGTAAGCGTTGCAAGGCGTTGAGCTAACCAGTACTAATTGCCCGTGTGGCTTGACCATATAACACCCAAGCAATTTAGCTTCGGCGTTATACGCTAGCGACACATGATCGACAGTCTGGAACTGCATGGGATAACAAGCCCTTAAACTTGTCTGCACCACGTCTATCACCGACCCAACCCTTTACGCCGTGTGGACTAACAACCGCACCGCAACGAATTGCTTGACGACCATAGAGCATTGGAACCACCTGATCCCATCCCGAACTCAGAAGTGAAACGATGCATCGCCGATGGTAGTGTGGGGTTTCCCCATGTGAGAGTAGGTCATCGTCAAGCGCTTATTACAAAACGCCCCCTTCTGGATACAGAGCGGGGCGTTTTACTGTGCGCGCAAAACAGTAAGAAAACCTACCGTCTTGTTGGGGCTGGATTATCAGTATCCCAGGGGCGGGACCGTCCTCGTTAATAAGCTAGTCATAACGGATCTCCAGCCCTGTATCGGTATGGCGAGTGGTTAATGGAAATGGGGATATTGAATTCCCCGACAGTGCTTCCTCGTTTTGCGGTGTGTTCTCGTTCAGTTAAAAGCGTAGAGTATTTCGCAATGCTATGCTGACGTCGAAAACCCACAGTATATTCATGAGTGAGACTCTAGGTAGACCGAACTTTGGCCATGCGATGCAGGAACCCAGATGAACCTCTATGAGAAGCATGTCCTTCCCCGCCTGATTGATGCCGCCTGTGGTATGGGCGATGTCATGAAAGCACGAGCCAAAGTGGTCCCGCAGGCGTGTGGCGAGGTACTGGAAATTGGAATCGGTACGGGACTAAATTTGCAATTTTATGACCCGGGGCAGGTAGCTTCCATAGTGGGCGTCGATCCGGCAGGCCAGATGCAAAAGCTGGCGAGGAAGCGGGCGGCAGCTATTTCCATTCCCGTTGAGATGATTTCTGTAGACCTGCAAGGCATCAACGCCGAAACGGCTCGTTTCGATACCATCGTCATGACTTTCACGCTTTGCAGTATTGCTGATCCGGTTTCTGCGTTAAGAGAAATGCGCAGAGTATTGAAACCGAGTGGGCGATTGCTGTTCTGTGAACATGGGCTAGCTCCTGAGCCACGGGTTCAGCGCTGGCAGCGTCGACTTACTCCGGTATGGAAGTCAATCGCTGGAGGTTGTCATCTGGATCGTGACGTTCCGGCTATGCTTCATGCAGGGGGGTTTGTCCTGGGTGAGCTGGCTACGGAATATCTGGCGGGCCCAAAGCCTATGACGTACATATTCAGTGGCTGGGCCGTCGCTACAGCCTGAATCCTTCCGCAATATATTCGGCAAGACATTCGGTCACGGGTGACTGGTTACGAGAGTTGCGTAGCAATACGATACTTGCGGACGGCATGTCGGGCAGCCCTTCTTCTTTTCCTATGATTCGCATGTCGGCGTGAACCAGACTTTGGAGTTGTGCGGTAATGGCCAGTCCGATGCTGACTACAGCCATGATGGCGGACAGGCTGGGGCTGGTATAGGCGACACGGTAATCTCTCTCCATGGTGTCCAAGGCATTGCATGCCCAAGCGCGGCAAAAACAATCACTATTGAACATCGCCAGCGGCAAAACAGATTGCTCATGCAGGTTTACACCTGCTGCCTGCGCCCATACTACTTGCTCCTGCCTTAACAACTGCCCGATTTCCTTGCCTGGCTCCCGCGTCACTATTGTGAGATCCAGATCCTTGCGTTGCAGTAGTTGATAAGATGGTTCGCAATGCAGCTCTACCTGGACCATCGGGTAGGTCTGCGCAAACCTGGCCAGAATGCTGGGCATGAAACGCATCACATAGTCGTCAGGCGTGCCGATACTGACAGTGCCCACCATGTGTGGCTCTCTGAGAGAGCTGAGGACTTCTCCTTGCAGCTTTAGAATCCGTCTGGCATAGCCAAGCAATACCTGGCCTTCTGCGGTGAGACATAGCTGCCTGCCGTCCTTTAAGAAGAGTGGTCGCTGCAGGACGTCTTCCTCCAGCCTCTTCATCTGCATGCTTACAGCGGATTGAGTCCTGTTGAGAGCAGTCGCCGCCCGTGTGAACCCGCTTTCATCGGCGATGGCTACGAAAGTGCGGAGCAATTCGCTGTCGATGGTTGGATAATTCGCCATTGATCAATCTCTGAGATGTTAAGCATAAAAAACATTCGTTGGATTGATGATATCGCCGAGGCCAGACTCATGTCACCAATCAAGAGGATGGTGCCATGAAGATTAGGAAATCAAAGATATACATGTACTCAGAGTCTGGCTGCCTGCGCTTCATCAAGGCTGCTGTTAGCGGATGGTTCAGCCGAATCAACCGTTGGCGACGGCTGGCGTATGAACGCAGGCTGCTTTCATCGATGGATGAAAGGATGCTCCGGGACATAGGCGTTAGCCGGTCGGATGCGGAGCGCGAGAGTGCCCGACATTTTTGGGATGATAGCAGCGTTCTACGCCGCTCAGGGCGTGAGTAGCCGGCAAGCAGGCCGGCACAATAGACGAATCCGGTCATAATCTGGGCCTCGATGGGTCCGCTCTTAAAACTGAGCGAAGGCTCGCCCGTGAAATTGGGGGCACGCTTAACTATCCGCTCGAAACCGCCCGGCAGCTCCTGCCTGTTAATTATCATTTTGGATGCCACAGTCTGGCAATTTACGTCCAGTTGATGAGCGCTATTTGGACATGGCTCTTTGCACCAGCGCTATTCGATTTGAAGAAGGGGAAAGCTTTCCTGTGGATTTTATGCAAATCGGTATTAGGCCACAAAGTCGGGCTTCTTATTATGACAAAGCCGGATATTTGGCTTTATGATCCGGCTTCCGGCGGTATCAGACTGCCGGTGGCTGTCAAGGGCGATTGATAACTAGAATATGGAGAAACATAGATGTTGAAGAAATCTTTACTTGCCGTTGCTTTGGTCGGATCGGTGATCTCTGGGGCACAAGCCGCAGACCAAGTTCCAAACGGATATCTTTTCGGCAATGTCGGTCAATCGGAAGCAGACGTCAGTGCGTCAGATACAGAAGATACCGCATTCAAAATCGGCGCAGGCATTCAGCTGAACCCCTATATCGGCGTAGAGCTTCAATACGTCGATCTAGGCGAAGTATCGGACGATTTTTTCTTTGGCGGTAGTCTTGCCAAAGCAAGCATAGCCACCGAAGGCTTTGGCGGAAATCTGGTCGGTACGCTACCATTGGATCGTTTCAAGCTGTTTGGCAAGGTTGGCTACCATCAGCTGGAGTCCGAAGCGAAATTGAGCTACTCAGGTTTGAGCGGTAGCGACTCAGAGAAGGAATGGGTCACTTCGTATGGTGTAGGTGCCTCCTTCGCAATTTCAAATACCTTTGAGGTTATCGCCGAGGCTGAGCGCTATGCTGACGTCGCGGATGAATATGACGTAGACATGATTTCAGCTGGTCTTCGCTTCAATTTCTAACAGAATCCGCTTTAAGGACTGCTCGCCCGTGATCTGATTCGCGGGTCGGGCAACAAATGTCCGAGTAGTTTCGTAGTGCAAACTGAAGCCTGTCCAGACTTGACTGGAGTCTGGTTACTTGCAGTGCAGCTTTTTCTCTCGAAGCCTAGCCCCCTTTCCACTATAATCGCGCGCTTTCGAAACGCCGGGCGTCTTCCTGGTTGTCCGTTTGGCCAGAGGGGTATGACTACGTGATCAAAACGCCGTATTACCTGATCGACAAAAGCAAATTGCTATGCAATCTGGAGAAGATCGCCTATGTACGCGACCATTCTGGCGCAAAAGCTCTGCTTGCGCTCAAGTGCTTCGCTACCTGGTCGGTGTTCGATCTGATGAATCAATACATGGATGGAACGACGTCTTCCTCTCTGTATGAAGTCAAGCTCGGTAAGTTGAAATTTGGCGGTGAGACGCACGCTTATAGCGTTGCCTATGCCGACGACGAGATGGATGAGGTGCTGAGTCACTCGGACAAGATCATATTCAACTCGATTAGCCAGTTGCAGCGTTTTGCCGACGCATCCTCCAGCCATGTACGCGGCCTGCGTCTGAATCCGCAGGTTAGCAGCTCGGATTATCTGATCGCTGATCCGTCGCGCCCGTTCAGTCGCCTGGGTGAGTGGGACGCAGAAAAGATCGCGGGTGTGATCGATAAGATTTCCGGATTCATGATTCATAACAACTGCGAAAATAGTGATTTTGGCCTGTTCGATAGCATGTTGGGGCAGATTGAAGAACGATTCGGCGACCTTTTGCAGCAGGTGGACTGGGTCAGTCTGGGCGGGGGAATCCATTTCACTGGCGAGAACTATCCGCTGGATCAATTCTGTGCCCGCCTTAAAGCCTTCTCCGATCGCTACGCGGTACAGGTGTATCTGGAGCCTGGGGAGGCTGCGATCACCATGAGCACCTCGCTGGAAGTTAGCGTGCTCGACACCTTGTACAATGGCAAGCATCTGGCAGTGGTCGATAGCTCCATTGAGGCGCATATGCTCGATCTGCTGATCTATCGCTTGCCCGCCAAGATGGAGCCCTGTGAAGGCCCGCATAGCTACATGGTTTGCGGAAAATCGTGCCTGGCAGGTGATATTTTCGGCGAGTTTCAGTTTGACCAGGCGTTGCAGATAGGGGACAGGTTGTCTTTCATCGATGCCGCTGGTTATACCATGGTCAAGAAAAATTGGTTCAATGGTGTAAAAATGCCGTCTATTGCGGTACGCCAGCTGGACGGTCAGGTTGAACTGGTCAAAGAGTTTGGCTTCGAAGACTTCGTAAACGGCCTCTCCTGAGGCCTCAACCCAGCCTTTTCCAAGGAGGCGTTTCGAGGAAGAGACATGAAGAAAAACGTTCTGATTATTGGTGCCGGTGGAGTCGCTCAGGTGGTGGCGCATAAATGCGCGCAGCATAATGATGTGCTTGGGAGTATTCATATCGCGTCGCGCACTGTCGACAAGTGTCAGCAGCTTATCGATAGCGTGCGGGAAAAAGGCAGCCTCAAGGTTGCTGGCGAACTGCAAGCCCACGCTCTGGATGCGCTCGACATCGAGGCCACCAAGGCGTTGATTGCCAAGACACAATCACAACTGGTCATCAATGTTGGTTCGTCTTTCATCAATATGTCAGTTTTGCAGGCCTGCATCGAAACCGGTTCCGCCTACCTGGACACGGCGATCCATGAGGATCCGCAAAAGATCTGCGAAACACCGCCGTGGTATGCCAACTATGAATGGAAACGCCGTGAATTGTGCGCCGAAAAGGGCATTACCGCGGTGCTGGGCATTGGCTTCGACCCTGGTGTCGTTAATGCCTACGCCGCACTGGCTGTAAACGAGTACTTCGATAGTGTCGAGGAAATTGACATCATCGATATCAATGCCGGCAGCCATGGTCGTTACTTCGCTACCAATTTCGACCCGGAGATCAATTTCCGGGAATTCACTGGCCGCGTCTGGTCCTGGCAGAACAGCCAATGGACTGAAAATAGCATGTTCCAGGTCAAGCGCACTGACGACCTTCCGGTAGTCGGTGTGCAGACCAGCTATCTGACCGGTCATGATGAACTGCATTCGCTGTCGCAGAACCTGAACGTACCCAATATCCGCTTCTGGATGGGTTTTGGTGAGCATTATATAAACGTGTTTACAGTGCTGAATAACCTTGGCCTGCTGTCCGAGCAGCCAGTTACCACTGCCGAAGGTCTTGAAGTCGTTCCGCTGAAACTGGTCAAGGCAGTGTTGCCGGATCCGTCGTCGCTGGCACCTGACTATCAAGGCAAAACCTGCATCGGGAATGTGGTCAGAGGCAAAAAGGATGGTCGGGACAAGGAGATTTTCATTTACAACATAGCCGACCACGCCGAGGCCTATCGGGAGGTTGGCAGTCAGGGAATTTCCTATACAGCAGGTGTTCCGGTAGTGGCTGCTGCGTTGTTGATCGCCAGCGGCGAATGGGACGCTCAAAAGATGGTCAACGTCGAAGAGCTGCCACCCAAGCCGTTCATCAGCCTGCTGAATGAAATGGGCTTGCCAACGCGTATCCGGGATGAAGAGGGTGACCGGCCCTTGAGTTTTTAATTTCGTGTCAGACAAGGTCAGCCGCTAGAAGCTGGCCTTGTCGCGCGCTTACTGGCCCCATGGAGGCCAGCAGCACGTCTCCAAGGTCGTACCAGCATCTTTGACGTAACCGACTGCCTTGCCTCGCATACCTCCCCATTGGATAGTTTGCCGCCTGGAATCTCTCGACGCTATCCACTGCTGACAGGATGGCCTGCCGCGAGATCATTCGTATCTCCAGTTTTACCGGACTGCCGGTTCAGGGCACGCATCATCCCACCGCTATGCTTGATCTATCGCGCGCGCCATGCTGTATTGACACTACTACCGCCCCGATAAGGATTGCTTCATGTCATCTCCCCTGGCTGCCGTTTCGCTCGCTCAGCGACTTGCGGGTGTGTCGGAAATTGAATGTGTCACGCCGGATCTTAACGGGGTGCCGCGAGGCAAGGTGATGACAGTGCAGGGGTTTCTCGATGATCGGCGTTTGCAGCTGGCTCGCGGCGTGCTGCTGCAATGTGTCATGGGTGGCTATCCGGCACCCGAATATTTCGGGGGTGATGACGGCGATCTGGTTTTGCGTGCCGTACCGGATCAGGTGCACGTACTGCCCTGGGCGGAATCGCCGAGAGCGCTGGCGATTTGCGAAGCGGTCGAACTGGATGGCAGTCCTTCAGGTCTATCGTCCCGGGCATTGCTGCAACGTGTGACTAATCGCTACGCCGAACGAGGCTGGCAACCCATTGTGGCGACTGAGCTCGAATTTTTTCTGTTCGACCCTCACTCAGATGTCAATCAGCCGTTTCAGCCCCCGGTGGGACTGGACGGAAGGCGAGAGGTGGGCAATGCCGCCTTCAGCGTCAGTTCCAATAATGGCTTGCGTCCGTTCTTTGCGCAGTTGAAACTCGGCATGGCAGAGCTGGGTATTCCTCGCGACACCTTCATGCATGAGATGGGTGTCAGTCAGTTTGAAATCAACTTCGTACACGGCGATCCGCTGATGATTGCGGATCAGACTTTTCTGTTCAAGCACATGCTGCATGAAATCGCCTTGCAACATGGACTGATCGCTGTGTGTATGGCCAAGCCGCTTGCCCAGGTGCCGGGTTGTTCGATGCACATCCATCAGAGCATTGTTGAAAAAGGGCAGGGCCGGAACATCTTTACTGATCCGCATACTGACGCGCCAACGAACTCCTTTACCCATTTCATTGGGGGGCTCCAGGCCTGCCTGTCTGAGCTGACCTTACTGATGGCTCCGCACGTCAATTCCTACCAGCGCTTCTGCAACACTTACGCCTCGCCTAACAACCTGTGCTGGTCGCATGACAACCGTATGGCCGGCTTACGCATTCCCGCCAGCGATCCGGTTTCGCGGCGTGTTGAGAATAGGCTGCCCGGAGCGGATGCCAACCCTTACCTTGCCATAGCCGCGAGCCTGGCCGCAGGTCTTCATGGAATAGAGCACAAGCTTGAACCGAGCGAGGCAGTACAGGGGGAGTTCGAAGTTGCCGAACAGCTGACGTTGCCGGGTACGCTCCATGACGCGCTGCAGCGGCTGGAACGCAGTACGCTTTCAAGAAGCCTACTGGGCGAAGAATTCATTGAGGGTTATCTGGCTTGCAAACGCCTGGAACTGAACCATTTCCTCAACGAGATAACCCCGTGGGAACGGCGTTATCTCGGGTCACAGGTCTGACTGCACAGCGTCAGGGCAGACGGGTTACCAGTTCGACCCGACGATTGAGCTTTCTACCCTCTTCGCTGTTATTGGCCGCGCTGGGCGAGAAAGGTCCGACGCCGGCTGCGTGGAGGCGTTTTGGATCAATGCCATGTTCTGTAACCAGGCGCTTGACCACCGCATCCGCCCTGTCGGAAGACAGCGAAACGTTATATTCAACCGCGCCCACATCATCGGTATGGCCGACCACATACAACTGCAACTCGGGATATTCCTCAAGCAGGTCGGCCACCGTATCCATTGCAGCTTTGGATTCAGGTTTTACTTCCGACTTGTTGGTATCGAAATAGATGCCATATATGGATGCGCGCCCTGACTCTTCAAGTTCACGGTGCAACAGGTCGGTATTGATCGCAATCAGATCGACCTGGGCGTCGCGGGTCTCGACAACCACTTGCTGGACTGCCGTTTCGGCGCGGTATCGGCCGATGAACAATCCGATGTAGGCGGGGCCGGTCAAGGTATCGCGCCGCGCAACAAGATAGTAGGGGTCGCGGTAGTAGTTGTAGACGTTTCCGGTGGTTGCGATCAACGCGCCCAGCGCCCTGACATCGGTGGAACTGCCGCAATCTCCCAGCGAACACTCGTAGAGAATCTCGAAATCTGCCGTTTTGAGGGCATTCTTGTAGTTCTCGTACACCTTGAGGGTTGAGACATTTTCAAGCAGATAAAAGTGCTTGGTCAGGTCACCTATCAGTTGCACATTGTCAAAGTCGTCAGCGTTGCGATAAGCGCTGACAGTACCGGTAGGTAGGGTGAACTGCTGATATTCTTCGTGGGTGAATTCCCTGATACGGGCGCCGGGATATCTGGAAAGCAGCGAATGGTCCTCGGCTCGCTCTGCTGCAGTGATTTCAACCTGACCAGCCATCTCCTTCGGTGGGCGGTTCATATAGTCGGTATTGACCTTGATCAGGTTCCGATTGATAGGCACCTCTTCGACAACCGCCTGATGAATCGCTGCGTCATTGTCATTGCCGCCCATGTATATCGCGACATGCGTTCGGTGTTCCTCGCCCGACGCCTCTGCCAGGATATAGTAAGGGTCATGCCAGTTGTTGAACACGCTGTTATTGATGGCCAGACTGGCGCCCAGCGCCTTGATCTGGCGTTGGCTGCCACATTCGTCCAGCGCGCATTCGAAAATTATCTTGAAGTTTGCCCGCTCCAATGCAGCCTTGTAGTTCTCGTAGATCTTGAGGGTAGATACGCCGCGTAGACGATAGGTATGACGGGTAAGATCGCCAATCAGATCCAGCGTCGGGAAGTCCAGCCCGACACCATCCGCGGGCAGGCCTGTTGGCAAGGAAAAACGCTCGTAACCGATCGTTTGGAACTCCGCCACGCTCGATCCAGGGTAACGATTGAGCAACGGATGATCGGGCGAGTCGGCAGCAACTGAAGAAGATACAGCCAAGAGAAAAATGTATAAGAAAATGTAGCGCAGCATTGGGCTATCCTTTTTGCAAACATTCCTGAACTGTCAAACTCGTAGCGCAGCATGCCGGGGGACGGAATTACCTGCTACTGACTTTCAGGGATGCGGAAAGTTCAGTTTTGCACTGCGGCGCCGCTTGGCGCAGCAACGCCTGATACTATTGTCTCCTATCTTCTGACGCCTACCGGTGAGACCGCCGCCGCGTCGCCAATTTTGCCGGAGTAACCATGCAGGACGCCGAACCACTCGTATCCGGTCTGATGATCATCCACGGCAACCGGCTGGAATCGCTGAGGCAACTGGTTGTCAGCTGGATGGGAAGCTATCCCTTGCGGCCGCTGGAGAACGAAGTGGTGCTGGTGCAAAGTAACGGAATCGCCCAATGGCTCAAGCAGGCATTGGCGGCAGACGTGGGCGAGGAGCAGACTGGAGGATGTGGCATTGCTGCGGCGCTGGATGTGCAACTGCCGGCCCGCTTCCTATGGCAGGCTTACCGTAGCGTACTCGGCGCTGAGGCAGTGCCTACCGCCTCGCCGCTAGACAAGGCGCCTCTTACCTGGCGTCTGATGCGCTTGCTGCCTGCGCTTTTGGGCGATGCCAACTTCGCACCCTTGGCGCGTTTTCTGGCTGATGACGATGATTGCCGCAAACGCTATCAATTGGCCGAGCGCCTTGCCGATCTGTTCGACCAGTATCAGGTTTATCGAGCCGACTGGCTGGCAGACTGGGCGGCTGGCCGGGATCAGGTTCGTCACGCACTCGGTGGTGTAAGCGAGATGGAAACGGCGGACCGCTGGCAGCCAGCCCTGTGGCGTGCCTTGCTGGAGGATGTCGGCCAGGCTCGTTTGCTCGATAGCCGGGCGGGAATCCATCCGCGTTTTGTCGAAGCGTTGAACGTCGCAAGCTTCCGCCCCGAGGGCCTGCCCCGACGAGTAGTCGTCTTCGGCATATCCTCCTTTCCTGCCCAATACCTCGAAGCACTCGCCGCCATCGGCCGGTTCAGCCAGGTGCTGCTTTGCGTGCTCAATCCCTGCCAGCACCATTGGGGAGATATCGTCGGCGATCAAGACTTGCTGCGGCACCAGTACAAACGACAGCAGCGTCGTCCAGGCACGCCAGCACAGCTCGACGAATACAGCCTGCATCAACATGCTCATCCTTTGCTCGCAGCGTGGGGGAAGCAGGGTCGAGACTATATCAATCTGCTGGATAGCCATGATGACCGGGCCAGCTACGAAGCCCAGTTCACCGGAATAAATGGTGGCCGCATCGATCTATTCGATACGCCGGACGCTCGATATCTGCTTGGCCAGTTGCAGGACGACATCCTGGATCTGCGGCCGCTAGCCGAAACCCGTGAAAGATGGCCTGCTGTCGAACCGGTCAGGGATCAATCGATGCGCTTTCACCTGGCGCACAGTCCGCAGCGCGAGGTCGAAATATTGCATGACCAGCTTCTGGGCTGGTTCAACGATGATTCCAGCCTTAAACCCCGTGATGTAATCGTCATGGTCCCCGATGTGAATGCCTACGCTCCCCACATCCAGGCAGTGTTTTCCCAGTATGGCCTGGAGGATGAGCGCTTTATTCCCTACACCCTCGCTGATCAGGGGCAGCGGGGCATCGAGCCCTTGCTGATCGCTCTGGAGCATCTGCTGAAGCTTCCCGATAGCAGGCTACCGGTCAGTGAGGTGCTTGATCTGCTTGACGTGCCCGCGTTGCGCCAGCGTTTTGGAATCAGCGAGACTGATTTGCCAACCCTGCGCCGCTGGATTGCCGGCGCCGGGATTCGCTGGGGGCTGGATGCGGCCCATCGTGCGGAACAGGGTTTGCCTGCCGGACTAGGTGCCAATACCTGGCGCTTTGGGTTGCGTCGGATGTTGCTGGGTTACGCGGTGGGATCGGGTGAGCGTTGCGATGATATCGAACCCTATGACGAGATCGGCGGGCTCGATGCTGCGCTGATCGGCCCGCTGATTGATCTGCTGGACACGCTGGACCACGCCACGCACCAGCTCTCCGAACGGGCTGAGGTGTCTATCTGGGGAGCGCGTTTTCGCTCACTGCTGAAGAATTTTTTCAGCGCCGCCTCCGAGCGCGATGAGCGCCTGATAACACAACTGCAGGAAGCACTCGATGCCTGGCTGGAATTGTGCGAGAGCGTAGCCCTGAAAGACCCATTACCATTGAACGTTGCGCGCGAAGCCTGGCTGGATGCAGTGGAGCAGAGCCAGCTAAGCCAGCGTTTCCTGGCTGGGGCGGTAAATTTCTGTACGCTGATGCCTATGCGCGCCATTCCGTTCCGGCGCATCTGTCTGCTGGGCATGAATGATGGGGACTACCCTCGAGCCCAGCCGCCTTTGGACTTCGATCTGATGGCGCGGGACTACCGGCCTGGCGACAGATCACGCCGAGAGGATGATCGCTATCTTTTACTCGAGGCATTATTGTCGGCGCGGGAGCGGCTATACATCAGTTGGGTGGGCCGCAGCATCCGCGATAACACCGAGCGGCCGCCCTCGGTACTGGTAGGTCAATTGCTCGATCATCTGCATGCCGGTTGGCAAACGCAAGGGAGTGCCAGCCTGTTGTCAGCGATAACCACAGAACACCCGCTGCAACCATTCAGCAAAAGCTACTTTCAACAACATTCGGGATTATTCAGCTATGCGCGCGAGTGGCTACCGATGCATGCGAGTCCGGTACAAACTCAACCAGACGAAAGCCTGCCGGCGCTGATCCCCGAGGCGCCGATTGACATCGAGGCGCTGCAGCGCTTCCTGCGTAATCCGGTCAATCACTTTTTCAGCGGGAGGCTCAAGGTTTTCCTCGATGAGCGTCAGCAGGCTGCAGGGGATCACGAACCCTTCGCGCTGGATGGGCTGCAGAACTACCAGTTGAGCCAGACCATGCTGGATTTGGCGCATCATTTCGGCCCTCAGGAGGACATCGATACTGGCCTGGCCGAGCTGGCCTGCAGAATGCAGGGGCAGGGCTACTTCCCGCTTGCCGGGTTTGGCGAACTGGCCCAGACGCAGCTGGTTGCTCCCCTGGGCAACCAGCTGCGTCGCTTTCAGGCGGCGTGTAGCAGCTGGCCAGAGCTCCTGGACAATCCCCGTGCGTTGCTGGGCGAGCGTGCTGGTTTGCGACTGAGCAGCTGGCTGAATGGTTTGCGCCGGGGGGATGATCCGGAGGCGCTGGCGCTGGTTCGACTGATGCCTGGCAATATTCTCGGGAAGGGAGGGCCGCGCTGGCGCAAGCTGATCACTGACTGGTGCACCCATGTCGCCGGATCAGCCAGCGGCTATCGGTTGCACAGTGTCGTGGTCGCCGGCGACGCCACGCTGCATTTTCGCCCGCTGGACATTGATCAGGCGCAGGGCTTTCTCGATGTATGGTTGCAGGACTGGCTCGTGGGGCTCGAGCGTCCGCTGCCCTGCATGCCGGAAACAGCTTTTGCCTGGCTGAAGGCCTTACAGGAAAAGGGTGAAGAAAAAGCGTTCGAAGAAGCCTGCAAGGCTTATGAAGGACATTGGCAGTCAAGCGGCGAGCTAGGGCGAAGTGCGGTGTTGCAGCGTCAGTATCCGGATTTCGCCAGTCTGATCCAGAGTGGCGAGTTTGCGCTGTTTAGCGATCGATTGTATGCGGCACTTCCTGAGGCGTTCGCCGAGGGGCAAATAGCGTTATTGGCTGACACGGAGGAGTCGGCATGAGCACGTCTGATCGCCCCCTCGCGTTGCGTTTCCCTTTAAAGGGCAGCCGCTTGATAGAAGCCAGCGCAGGAACTGGCAAAACCTTCACCATCTCCGCCTTGTACCTGCGCCTGGTGCTGGGGCACGGCGGGTCGGACGCCGGGCTCGGCCGTGAACTGCTGCCACCGGAAATACTGGTGGTGACCTTTACCGATGCCGCCACCCGTGAACTGCGGGACCGAATTCGTGCCCGATTGGTCGAAGCGGCGCAAGCCTTCCGCGCGGAATTGCCGGAAACGGATGCGGTGTTGCAGGGTTTGCTCGAAGACTACTCTGAAGCGGACTGGCCAGCCTGCGCAAGAAGGCTGGATATTGCCGCGCAATGGATGGATCAGGCAGCGGTCTCGACGATTCATAGTTGGTGCCAGAGATTGCTGCGGGAGCACGCTTTTGATAGCGGAAGTCTGTTTACCCAGCAGCTGGAGACCGATCACAGCGAGCTGCTTGGCGAAGTGGTGCGCGATTACTGGCGGCAACAATGCTACAGCCTGACGGGTAGCGCCCTGGATTGGGTACGGGAGTGCTGGCGCGAGCCAGACGCGCTGGCAATTCAGGCCAGGGCGTTGTTTCAGGATAGACAAGAGGTGTCGGATATCCCCTTGCAAGAACTGATCGAGCCGGTCCTTGCTGACGCTGGGCACCGTCTGGCGCAGCTCAAACAGCCCTGGGCGGCCTGGTCGGATGAGCTCGAGCTGCTATTGGATGGCGCTGTCGCAGCCGGTCAGGTAGACAAACGCAAAATTCAAAAACGTTTCTATCAGCCCTGGTGTAACTCGCTGCGCGAGTGGGCCCTTGCTCCCGGGCAACTGGAGCTGGTGCTGGGCAAGGGCTTTGAACGACTCGGCCCGAGTGGTTTGGCAGAAGTCTGGAAGGTGGGAGATGTGCCGTCACACCCCGCGCTCGACGCCATGGCGAGTCTCCAGTCAGACATCCAGAATCTGCCCAATCCGCATCAACAGGCTTTGCGTCATGCCGCCGGCTGGATACTGCAGCGCTTCGAGCAGGAGAAAAGACGGCGGGCGGAAATGGGCTTCGACGACATGTTGAGTCGCCTGGACGATGCACTGCATGGCAGCAATGGCGAGCGGCTGGCCGAGGTGATTCGTCGGCAATTTCCAGTGGCGCTGATCGACGAGTTCCAGGACACCGACCCGCTGCAATATCGGATATTCAACCGCATCTACAACGTTGCCTCCAACGATACGCACTATGGTCTGTTTCTGATTGGCGATCCAAAACAGGCTATTTACGCCTTCCGCGGTGCGGATATCTTCACTTACCTCAAAGCCAAAGCGGCGACCCAGGGCCGGCACGACAATCTGGATACCAACTTTCGCTCCAGCGTCCCGATGGTGGCTGCGGTCAACCGGGTGTTCGGCCTGGCGGAGAAACGCGCAGATGGCAAGGGCGCCTTTTTGTTTGCCGACGGCGCCAAACAGCCGCTGCCCTTCTATCAGGTTGGCGCAAAAGGCCGGCCGGAAATCTGGACGGTGCAAAACGAGTCGCCCGCAGCCCTGACGGCCTGGCATCTGGCCAGTGAAGAGCCCATTGCGAGCGGAAGCTACCGGACCGAGATGGCGGCCCGCTGTGCGACTGAAATGGTTCGGCTGTTGAATCTGGGGCAGCGAAAGGCGGCAGGGTTCGTGCATCCGGAACAGGGAATGCGGACGGTAAAGCCGGCGGATATGGCCGTGCTGGTTCGTGGTTACAGCGAGGCCCAGGCAATCCGTGCGGAGCTGGCCGCCAGGGGTGTTCGCAGCGTCTACCTGTCGGACAAGGATTCCGTGCTGGCCACTCGGGAGGCGGCTGACGTGTTGCGCTGGTTGCGCGCCTGCGCAGAGCCCGACAATGATCGGCTGTTGCGCGCCGCGCTGGCCTGCCCCACGGCTGGGCTGTCCTGGTCAGTGCTGGATGAGCTGAATCAGGATGAGCGTATCTGGGAGCAACGGGTCTTCCAGTTTCGGGAATACCGGCGCATATGGTTGCGCCAGGGGGTGTTGCCGATGCTGCGCCGCCTGTTGCATGACTTCGACCTGCCATCGCGACTGTTGGCGGACAATGACGGCGAGCGCCGGTTGACCAATCTGCTGCACCTTGCCGAACTGCTGCAACAGGCCTCCAGAGAGCTCGACGGCGAGCAGGCCCTGGTACGGCATCTGGACGAGCTGCTCGCCAGGTCTGGCGAAAACACCGCTGAGGACCAGGTGCTGCGCCTGGAAAGTGACGCAGCTCTGGTAAAAGTCGTAACCATTCACAAATCCAAGGGGTTGGAGTACCCATTGGTATTTCTGCCGTTTATCTGTGCGGTGCGGCCGGCCAAAGGCGACAAGCCGTTGCGTTGGCATGACGGCGAGGCAACGCGGTTAGTACTCGAGCCCACCCAGGACGACATCGACAAAGCAGACTTCGAGCGCCTGGCAGAGGATCTGCGGTTGCTCTACGTAGCGCTGACCCGCGCTCAGCATGCCTGCTGGCTCGGCGTTGCCGACGTGAAGCATGGAAATGGCAAGGACTCGATTCTCCATCGCTCAGCGATAGGCCAGTTACTGACCGGCGGGGAGCGCTTGACGTCTTCGCACGAGTTGGCAACGTTGCTGGCCCGATGGCAGATGCCGGGCACTATCGATACAGGAGCGCCCCCGGAAAGCACCCGCGATACTTTCCAGCCAGCGACACCGGTCGAGCCTGAGCTAAACGCTCGCACTCCGGTACGCCGCGCGGCTGAACACTGGTGGATTGCTTCCTACAGCGCGTTGCGACCCGATCAGTCCAGCCTGCAAAACAGTCGGTCCGACGATGCATCGCCGGAGAACCCGGCCGCGCAGAAGGTGGCCGACGATGAACGTTCGGCGGTGTTTATACCGTTGCGGGCTGGAGAGACGCCGACGATCCACCGGTTTCCTCGTGGTCCGAACCCGGGGACCTTCCTGCACGGGCTTCTGGAGTTCGCCGGAACGGAGGGTTTTGCCAACCTGGCGTGCCGGGAAGACGATCAATGGCTCAGATCCCGATGCCAGCGTCGTGGTTGGGGCGAATGGAGCTTGCCTTTAGGTAGTTGGCTTAGGGCCTTGCTGAATCGGGACTGGCCTGTGCAAGCAGAGCATGGAATCCGTCTGGCCACCCTTCTGCGTAACCGGTATCAGCCTGAAATGGAGTTTCTGTTCGCGGCCAGCCAGGTGGACAGCCAGCAACTGGACGCCCTGGTCCAGGAAAGCATCCTCCCTGGGAGGCTACGCCCTGGGATGGCACCCGAGCGCATGAATGGTTTGTTCAAAGGATACATGGATCTGGTATGCGAGCATGAAGGGCGTTTTTACATCGTCGATTACAAGTCCAACTGGCTGGGGCAGAGCGATGAGGCTTATACCCAGGAAGCGATGGAGGCCGTCATGCTGGAGCATCGGTATGACCTGCAACTGGTTTTCTATGTGCTGGCGCTTCACCGCCAACTCAAGGCTCGTCTGCCTGAATACGATTATGATCGGCATGTCGGAGGCGCAGTTTACTGGTTTATCAGAGGTAGCGCGGCGGCGAGTGCCGGCATCTGGCATAACCTGCCGCCGCGGCAGTTGATCGAAACGCTGGATAGAATGTTTGCTGGCGAGATGCCGTCTGGTCAGCGGAGGGTAGCGTCTTGAGCATAGAGCAGCTTGATTTACTGGCGAATTTGCCTCACGAAAGAGCGGGCACGGATTCCCTTGCTGCGCTCTCCAGCGCCTCCACAGTCATCAAGTTGTTGGGGCAGTGGGTTGATCTGGGCTGGTTGCGGGCGCTGGATCGCGCCTTGGCGATATTCCTGCTTGATCTCGAAACCGATAGCAACCCGCTGGTCTTGCTGGCAGCGGCGCTTGCCAGTCATCAGCTTGGTCACGGCCATGTTTGCATGGACCTTGGCGAAACCCTGCGGGCACCAGACTTCGCGCTGTCGATGCCCCCGGAAGGTGCAGAGGCCGCTGAGGGCGCCTTGTTACCTTCGCAATTGCTGAGCAACCTGCAACTGAGTCACTGGGTCGAAAAGCTGGGTGGTAGTCGATTGGTTGACAACCAGGCTGGCGAGCAGGCTGATCGCCCGCTGGTCCTGCATGGGCAGCGTTTGTACCTGCGGCGCTACTGGCGATACGAGCGACAGATTGTGCAGATCCTCCAGCGTCGTCTGGACAAACCCGCCGTTATCCCGCCCGGCCTTAAGGAAGGCTTGAACAGATTGTTTACGCAGGGCAGACACCATCCCGACTGGCAAAAGCTCGCCTGCGCCCTGGCCGCCCGGGGGGCTTTCAGCATCATCACTGGCGGGCCCGGCACAGGCAAGACCACCACCGTCGTCCGGCTGCTGGCGCTGTTGCAGGAGCCTGCTGTGCGGGCTGGTCAGCCACTGCGTATCCGCCTCGCAGCGCCTACCGGAAAGGCCGCAGCGCGCTTGACCGAATCCATTGGCAAGCAGGTCGGCGACCTGGCGGTGGATGCAGCGGTACGTGACCAGATTCCCAAGGAAGTCACCACCGTACACCGCTTGCTTGGCAGTCTCCCGGATACCCGCCACTTCCGTCATCACCAGCGCAATCCGCTGCCACTAGATGTTCTGGTAGTCGACGAAGCGTCCATGATCGACCTGGAAATGATGGCGAATCTGCTGCTGGCGCTTCCGGTACATGCTCGGCTGATAATGCTTGGCGACAAGGACCAGTTGGCGTCAGTGGAGGCCGGAGCGGTGTTGGGCGATTTGTGCCGTGATGCCGAAGCCGGCTTGTACTCCACGGAGACCCGGGAATGGCTCGAACACATAAGCGGCCAGTCGCTGGCTGGCGCTGGTCTGGAGCAAGGCGATTCTCTGCATAATCCGCTTGCACAGCAGATCGTCATGTTGCGTCACTCCCACCGCTTTGGTGCGGCCAGCGGTATTGGCGAGCTGGCCCGTGCGGTAAATCGGGGCGATCAAAAGGCGGCCAGAGCAATCCTGGCGGAGCCGCGTTTCGATGATCTTGGCAACAAGATGCTGAGCGGGGCCGATGACGCCTCCCTGGACGCTCTGATTCTGGGCAGCGTCGAGCCCGCAGCGTCAGACAGCCTGCCTGCTTACGCACTGTACCTAACGTTAATGGCCAGTCAGCGGCCAGCGGCGGCATCGCCTGCCGACCACTCGGCCTGGGCGCACTGGGCAAAAGCGGTGTTGGCGGCCTTCGATCGTTTTCAAGTGCTATGCGCTGTACGCAAGGGGCCGTGGGGTGTCGAATCGCTCAACAGGCGTATTGAAGAGCGACTGCATAGGCATGGGCTGCTGGCAGCGGGGCACGGGTGGTACGAAGGGCGGCCAGTACTGGTAACCCGCAATGACTACAGCTTGGGTCTGATGAACGGGGATGTGGGCATCGCTTTAATGGTGAAAGACAGGCCCCTGCGCAGCGGGGCGCCCGAGCGGCTGGTGCTGCGTGTGGCTTTCCCGCGCAATGACGGCTCTGGCGAGCTGCGCTTTATTCTGCCGAGCCGCCTGACAGAGGTGGAAACCGTCTTTGCGATGACGGTGCATAAATCCCAGGGCTCGGAATTCTTCCATGCCCTGCTGGTGTTGCCTGAATCCCGCAGTCCCGTGCTGACCAAGGAGCTGATCTATACTGGTATTACCCGCGCAAGCCGGCATTTCACTCTGATAGAAACCCGCCAGGGCGTGTTCGAGGCCGCCATCCAGCAGCCCGTGCGCCGGTTTAGCGGACTCGATTTGAATGGGCCGCCTTGAGAAGTTCAACGATTCCTGCAGGCAGCCAACAAGCTTTTGAAGATTTGTCGCTGGCGCTGTAGTGGCAAAAGAAATTCAGGGTGCCATTGGACGCCTACCAAAAAAGGATGGCCGAGGTCCTCAATGGCCTGGACTATGCCATCCAGATCGCGCCCGCTGATCACCAGATCGGTGCCCACCTCATCAATGGCCTGATTGTGCAAACTGTTGATTTTGCAGCGCCGGGTGCCGAGCAAGCTGCCCAGATGGCTGTTCTTCTCGATAACCAGCGTTTTCAGCGGCAGCAGTGTTCGACGGTTGGAGGTCAGCTTCCGACGCGATTTCAAATCCTGGAATAGGTTGCCTCCACGCCGCACGTTAAGCAGTTGCGCACCGCGGCAAATGCCCAGTAGCGGCAAATGCCGCGCCAGGGCATCGTCGATCACCGCCGATTCCAAAGCATCGCGCTCGGCATCGTATTTGGGATGCACCTCAGGTTCGGCGGCGTACAGCACCGGGTCGATATCGTGCCCGCCGGTAACCACTACGCCGTCATACGCCAGGCTGCTGATCGGATCGCCAGGACGAACCTGCAGGGGATGCCCGCCATACAGCCGCACCGCCAGGGCAACCAAGAAGCGGGGCCCGAAGGCACCACGGCTCGGGCCGGTAATGGCAATTACAGGTCTGGTCATCTAGAGTCGCTTAACCAGTTCTTCCGCGTCTCGTCTTCCCAACTGCCCAACAACCTTCCGAGGGTGTGGTCCAGATGGGCGCAATAAGCCCTGCAACAGGCCTCCAGACGCTGAGGATCGGCAGCCAGACGCTCCACTTCCAGCCAATCGGCCCAGGCAACATCCAGCCCCCAGCCGGGCTGATCGATGCGGCAGTCGGGAAGCCGGTAATGGAAGGTCGGGCGAGACTTGATGAGCTTGTCGCCGGTTGTTGCAGCGACGCGCTGGGGATCCAGATGCTTGAACAACGGCAACATATCCAGCGCCCGGTTGCGGGTCGGATTGGCCTTCAGGTAATCATTGATCAGCGTCGGCATATCGGGCCAATAGGCAGCATTGACCATATATCGAACGTAGGAGGAAGGAAAAGGATCGATGTAGGAGGTCAAACGGCGGGTCATGTTGATATTTGCCCGGGCATGGATCCAGTCATAGAGGCAGAAGAAAGCTTTGAGATACGCAGCGATGGTTTCGGATTGCTGGTTTGGCACCTCCGGGTTGAATTGCATGCCGAAGGCATTGGTCATCCGATCCGCGGTGCCCTTGGCGCCGGCTTCTCGTAGTTTCACGATCAAGCCATTCACGTCACCCAGCCGATCCATAGGCAAGGGCGGGCTTACCAGTTCAAGGGGAACCAAGCTGTCGGCCACCCATTTGAGCAGCTCTTCAGCTGAGGTCATGAGCTCATCGCCCAGATCGTTCTTTGCCCGGGTTTCCCTCCCCAGCTCCTTGAGCAAACGGAAATCCAGTTCAACTACCCAGTCACCAGCCGGATCGCCCCGCAGGGTGCGCTCGTAGCGGCTGGTCTTTTCGACCTCGCAATCCAGAAATTGCGCTGCCACGTCGGCCAGCCGGTTGATGTCCAGGCCGTTCATTTCCAGTTCCACGCCTACCCGGCGTATTTTGCCTTCGGCATTGTACTGCCAGGGCGGCAACATAAAGCCTGTGTCCGAGTCGGTCATGCTGTTCTCCGCCTAGGTAAATATGATTCAGCCTACCATGGGACAGCAGAACTGGCTTCAGTGTCCTCGAGCCCTGCCGTCCAGTCTTGGGTCTGCGCCACCACGCCATTTCCCGTCAACGCGCTCGATAGCGTGCAGCCCGCTGGTCATGGGAACAACGCTCACTTCATGGCCCATGGCGGTGAGTTCTGCTTCCAGCGAGGCCAGCGGCGTATCCGCCTCCAGCTCGATGCCGCGGCCCCGTTCAACCATATTTGGCAGGGCTATGGCGTCTTGAATGTCCATTTTCCAGTCAAGTACGCCGATCAGGCTTTTCAACACGTAACCTATGATTCGACTGCCGCCGCGTGAACCGATAATCAGCCGGGGCTGACCCTGCGCATCCAGCACAATGAATGGCGACATTGAACTGCGGGGACGTTTGCCGGGTTGCACGGCGTTCGGATCCAATTGGCCATCCTGTATCGGATCAAAGGTGAAGTCGGTCAGTTGATTATTCAGAACAAAACCCTGGGTAAGCATGCGACTGCCAAATGGAGCCTCGTTGGAGCTGGTCAGGGCAACCAGATTGCCTTCGGCATCCACGACGCTGAAATGTGAGGTGCCGTGCCCGCCCGGTTCGGTATCCGGATGCAGCTCGACGATTTCTGCCCGCACTCCGGGCTCTCCAGGTCTGGCCACCGCCATTGCCTTGGTGGGGTCTATCAGCTGGGAGCGTTGTTGCAGATAGTCCGGATCTAGCAAACCTGCAACCGGTATGTCGACGAAAGCGGGGTCGCCAATGTAGTGATTGCGATCAGCAAAGGCCAGTCGGCTGGCTTCGGCAATCAGATGTTGGGTCGTTGCGGCAGTTGGATCCATCTCCGCAACGGGGAACTGCTCCAGCATGCCTAGAATCTGCAGTACGGTAATGCCGCCGGAGGACGGCGGCGGCGCGCCACATAGCGTCCATTCACGGTAGGGCGCGCAGACGGACTCGCGGCGTATCGACTGGTAATTTGCAAGGTCCTCTTCGGTCATGTCTGCAGCGCCCCATCGCGCTGCGTTGACCCGCTGTACGATTCCGTTTGCAATGGGGCCGTTGTAGAACGCCTGAGGCCCATTCTGCGCGAGGTGGCGCAACGTGTTGGCGTACGCCGGATTGCGCAGCGTGGGTGTGTCCAGGGCGGCTTGCTGACGGAAATAGTCTCGTGTATCGGCGAATAGCCGAAGCGACCAGTCTGCCTCGATCTGTCGTTGCAGTCGGGGCGGCATGGGCAAGCCGTTTTCTGCCAGGGCGATGGCCGGCTGCAACAGCGAGTTCCAGCTAAGACGCCCCTGTTCGCGGTGCGCCTGTCCCAGCATGGCGACCAGGCCGGGCACCCCTACGGCGGAACCACTGGGTATGGCAATGGCCAGTGGGTAGTTCATGCCGAATAGCTGGAATCGGTCTGGTTCGGCTGCCGCTGGCGCAGTTTCTCTACCGTCGTACATCAGCGTATTGCCGCTTTCAGCATCATGCAGCAACAGGAAACCGCCACCGCCAAGGCCCGTTTCAGGCGCTTCGATAAAGCCCAAAACCATTTGTATGGCCACCGCCGCATCTACCGCGTGGCCGCCCCTTCGCAGCACCGCCAGGCCTGCCTCTACGGCTTGAGGATGGGCGGCGGAAACCATGAATCGGTCCGCCGAGCGCAGCGCAGCTGGTTGAGCGGTACCGGAAGGCGAGGCGGGGTCGCTGCCGGAACACGCGCTGAGCAGTGATAGTAATAACGCGGCCGTGAGATATGTTGCTGGACGAGAGCGGATGGTTCGTGGGCTATTGAACAATGTTTTCATTATTCTGAGGCTAGCTTCTGATCGCATCGCGGTCTATCCCGTTTTGCTTTGGTGTAGAATTCACCCATCAAAAATCATTGACCCAGGCCGCGTATGACCAAACTTGCGGAATTCCGCGCAGCCGAGCGTAAGCTTGCTGAGCAGCTGTCTCAACTTGAAAATATAAAACAGACCGTTGGCTTACAGGAAGAACTCGATTTCAGCAATGAGCTGAAGCGGTTGATGGACCAATACGGAATGTCCATACCCTCTGTGCTGGCCATATTGAAGTCGACCCCAGAACGCTAACCCCTTGGCGTTGCTTGATCGATCTGCGTTTAGTGGCTATGGTTGCCCCTTGATTGATAAAACTAATCAGCTGGAGGCTTTTGTCTCAATGGCTGACATCGTCAGCTTTTCCTGCTTACTGTATCGACAATCTCGGCTCGCAGGCGGCATACAACGGGTCGCAACGTAGCGGTCCGGATCAAGGAGCAGTTTTTATGGAAAACCATGCCTCTTCAAAGCCAGACGTTATCCACCCCCCGTCTCGGCCGGATGGCATTCCCGCGCCAAGCGGAGAGACCAGCCTGATCGATACGGATTACGTGATCGGTCAGGACAACGTAAAAGGCCAATTCCTGTTTGCGTTGGATATTCACGGCAAGGTTTTCAGTATCTCTGCCCTGACGATCATGCTGTTCGTTGTCCTCACTCTGGCGCTGCAGAACGAAGTAGCGCCACTGTTCGCCGCCACTCGCGACTGGTTGACAGCAAACCTGTCCTGGTTCTTTCTCGGCGCTGCCAACATATTCGTCCTGTTATGTCTGTTCCTCATCGTCTCGCCACTGGGCAAGGTACGTCTTGGCGGCAAAGACGCCGTCGCCGACCACACCTATCTTGGCTGGTTTTCCATGCTGTTCGCGGCGGGAATGGGCATCGGCCTGATGTTTTACGGCGTGTCTGAGCCGATGTCACATTTTTCGGCCGCTCTGGGTGGCACCGAGATCAGTGAAGGCGTTCGTACCGATTGGGCTCCGCTGGGAGGCGCGGCAGGGGATGCGCAGGCAGCAGCAAGCCTGGGTATGGCGGCTACGATTTTCCACTGGGGTCTGCATCCCTGGGCTATCTATGCGATCGTGGCGCTGGCTCTGGCATTGTTCTCTTATAACAAAGGCCTGCCGATGAGCATCCGCTCTATTTTCTACCCTATTCTGGGGGAGCGGGTATGGGGTTGGCCGGGCCACGTCATCGATATTCTAGCCGTTTTTGCGACCCTGTTCGGTTTGGCTACCTCGCTGGGGCTGGGCGCCGAGCAGGCAGCCGGTGGACTCGATTATCTGTTTAATATCACTTCAAGCAATACCAGCAAGGTATTGCTGATCGTCGGGATCACAGCGATTGCGCTGCTTTCCGTCCTGGCTGGCTTGGAAAAAGGCGTCAAACGGTTATCCCAACTGAACATGGGGCTCGCCATCTTATTGTTGTCGTTCATTATTGTAGTCGGCCCCACGTTGGCAATTCTTACCGGCTTCTTCAGCAATCTCGGCTCCTACCTGACGCACCTGCCTGCTCTGTCCAATCCCATCGGACGCGAAGATGCCAACTTCAGCCAGGGCTGGACGGCCTTCTACTGGGCTTGGTGGATCAGCTGGTCGCCTTTTGTCGGCATGTTCATCGCACGGGTAAGCCGCGGTCGAACCGTACGCGAATTTCTGATAGCCGTGCTGCTGGTGCCCACTCTGGTATCAGTGCTGTGGATGACCGCTTTTGGCGGCACGGGCATCGGCCAATTGGTGGGTGAGGGCTTCACCGGCGTGCAGGATGCCGCGCTCGAATTACAGCTTTTCGTGATGCTCGGGGAATTGCCGCTGGCGGCAATAACATCATTCATCGGAATCATTCTGGTCATCGTTTTCTTCATCACCTCCTCTGATTCAGGATCACTGGTCATTGATACGATAACCGCGGGTGGCAAGGTCAACGCGCCGGTGCCACAGCGCGTGTTCTGGGTAGTGATAGAAGGGGTTATTGCGATAGCGCTGTTGCTTGGTGGCGGTTTGACTGCGCTGCAGGCAATGGCGGTCTCGACTGGGTTGCCGTTCACAGTGGTGCTGCTGGTGGGCTGCATAGCTATCATCAAGGGTCTGCGGTCCGAGCCCCGCTGAGCCTGTTATTTCCAGAGGTCGCCGACAGCCATATCAGCTGAAAAGTGCGTCGCAATCTGGGCTTGCAACAGTTCTGCCGTCGCGAGCGCATCGGTAAGCGCGTGGTGCGATTGGTAGTGCGGCAGCCCATAACGCGTCCGGCTGTCGCCCAGCCGAATGGATTCCGTGTTTTCACGAGTAAACCATCTTCGCCAGCCTGCTCGCTGGCGAGGATGCAGGCCGGCTTCGATCTCCATCGTGTCAATGACCGGAAACTGAAACCCATCGTTTAGATAATGACGGAACGCCGCATTCAAAAACTCCCGTTCGATATGGCGATAATGAACCACGATGACGCGTCCCGCCATGGCTCGTAGCAGTTCGGGAATCAGACGGTCAAGCGCGGGCGCTTCATCGACCTCCGAGTGCGTTATCCGGTGGAAGGCAATCGAGCCGGCGTTGAGCTCGGAGAGCGGATTGATGACCTGATAAAACGCATCCTGGCATCGGATGCGGGCAAGGGAGAAGGGCACCATGCCCACACTTACGATGGCGTCGTGCCGGGAATCCAGGCCGGTGGTTTCGATGTCCAGGGCGGCCATGGGTACTTGGGAAATCGGCGTATCGCTCGAAACCATGCCCGCAGCGTAATACGCGGCCAGATACCCGTTGCTGGTGTTTGCAGCGAGGCTTGCAAAATGCTGTTGCCAGTCGAGCACGCCGCCCGCGAGCGGACCAGTCATAGTGTCCGGGACGATTGCAGGCTCGGATAGCGGTAGCGCAGGAATTTCTGCGCATTGCTGAGCACTTGAAAAGCTTCTTTCAGGTTGTGCCGCTCCGCTGGCGGAACCTTCTCAGGCTCTATGTTGTTATCGGGTTCGCGGCCCATCTCCAGATCGGCCGCCTGATGGCGTATCCGTACGATGGAGAGAAATTCCAGTGCGTAGCGCAACCGGACCAGCGCTTCAGGGGGCATCAGTTTAGTCGCGGCAATGGCGTCCAGGCGGTCGTATGAATTCTGCGCCTTGGAGCCACACGCCAAGGCGTGCACTCGTATCAGATCCGTCAGGGGGGCGGTACCGCGTCTTTTCAGGTTGATCACATTATTCTGCTCACCATCCTTTTCCATAACGAAGGTCCGAAAAAATCCCAGCGGCGGCGTCCGATTCAAGGCGTTGCGCGCCAGGCTGGCTAGAAACGGCTCGTTTCGGCTGGCTTCATCGACAAGCAGATTGCGGAGGCTGTCGACCAGCGAGGCTTCGCCATGCACGCTATCGAGGTCGAAGAAGATGCAGGCATTGAGTAGCGTCTCCGGGTTCGGTTGCTTTATCCACTGACTGAAATAGTTTTTCCATACTCGCAATGGCTGACGCCACTTGGGGTTAGTCGCCATGATCCCGCCCTTGCAATAAGTATAGCCGCACGCCGCCAATCCATCGCTGACCAGGGTAGCCAGTTGCAAGAAATAGTCATCATGCTGCTCCGGGACGAAGCTGTCATCCAGAATGAGCGCATTGTCCTGATCTGTGACCACCAGTTGCTCGTCTCGGGCCATGGAGCCGAGCGCCATGAAGCAATAGGGAACCGGCGGCGGACCGAGTTCCTGCTCGGCCAATTCGAGCAGTCGCTGCGAGAAGTTGCGCCCGATACTAGAGATCGCTCCGCCTATCATCTGCGCGCTGGCCTCGTCCTGGACCATGCGCAGGTACGTGGCTCGTACGTCCGGTAGCAGCGCGGCCAAGCCGGCGATGCTCTGTTTGTTGAAAATGCTGTTGACCAGATACAGGCTGCTCTGCGATTCGTACTTGATGATGTCGGACAGATTGATGACGCCGATCGGCCTGTGCCGGTGGAGTACGGGTAGATGGTGAATATTGTTGCGCAACATGCACAGCATGGCCTCGAATACCGTATCGTCAGCCTGAACAGTAATGGGGTTTGGCGACATCACCTCGCTCACCAGCGTCTGCGCTGGCAGGCCTTCTGCTACCATGCGGGTGCGGAAGTCCCGATCTGTCAGGATGCCCGTCATGCCCGGTTGAGGGCCGGAAAACGGTTCGTAGGAGGGCGCGTTCGGATCCATTATCAGCAGCGAGGACACGCTCTGACTGGTCATGATTTGCGCTGCTTCCTGAATGGTCGCATTCGAGAATGTTGTGACCGGTAAACGCGAGATCAGTTTACGCACCTTGATCTTCGACAGTTCGTTGGATTTGGTTTGCCGTTCGACGGCCGTCTGGAGTCGAGATAGCCCTTCAGCCTCAACGAAATCGGCGAAATCGTCGTGGCTTTCGCAGAGCCGGGTGAAAACAGCATCCGGAATCAGATAGATCAGGCTGTCTTCAATCGCCTTCGCTGGAAAGCGCACCTTGCGCGTGCGCAACAGGCCGAAGTGGCCAAAAATATCGCCCTCGGTCAGGCGATTGTAAAGCTCGCCGTTGCGCCGATAGATTTCCACAGCGCCGCTGCGTACATAGTGCAGCTCGCTGATGTCTTCTTCGAATTCGAGGATCTGGGTGCCGGCCCTGAAGTAGCTGATTTCGATCTGGCTGGCGATGCCGTCGAGCACGTCTTCGTCGAGCGTGTCAAATGGAGGGAAACGGGCGAGATGGTTACGGATCTCTAACAGCTCAACCTGCATTCGAGCTTCCTCTGATGACGAGCGCTCGGCGCGTTGGCCAGGCATGAACGGAAACAACATTGTAGTAACCGGGTCGGCGCGGGTAAAGACGACAGATAAAGGCCGGCGGACGGACGAGTTGGCATTGCCCCACGTGATCAAAAACCGGACAATCAGGCTGGCCGGACGAAACGCTGAATTTGCAGCAACCGGCGGGTGTATTCTGATGTTGCAACCCATGCAAGGAAGCCCTTCGATGGCGCGTTATTCTCAGCTGGCCGAACGAATGATCATGGCAGGCGTTTTGCTGCTGCTGGTTTGGCTACCCATACCGCTGGGAAGCAATCGAGACTGGTCAATGGCTTTTCTGGTCCTCGTAATCGGTCTTCTCGGGACGGCCTGGATGACCCTGCAGTTGTTTGATCCGACAGAGTTGGGTCGTGGGTTTCGCAAGGCCTTGCTGCCCCTTGGGTTGCTCGTCGGCGCGCAATGCTGGGTCGCTATTCAATGGCTGTTCGGATTGACTCAGGATGGTGCCAGTACCTTCCAGTACCTGTTTCTGGGTCTCGCCTACTGTTTGTTGTATCTCCTGATAATCAGTCTTTTCCGTACCCGCAAGAGACTCTCCCTACTGCTTGGCGTCCTGGTCGTCAGCGGCGTGACCCAGGCCTTCTACGGTACGTTGATGACGTTATCGGGGGTCGAGTGGTTGCTGCTGGAACCCAAGCGTTTCCATATAGATAGCGCCACGGGCACCTATGTGAACCGTAATCATTTGGCGGGCTACCTGGAGCTCACGATGGGCTGCGGTATAGGTCTGCTTATGGCTCTGCGAGCGGAAGGTCGCTTTCGCTGGGCCGGATTGTTTGAAACACTGATGGGCCCGAAGATGCGTCTGCGTCTGGGCCTGGTGATCATGGTCATTGCCTTGGTCATGAGCCATTCCCGGATGGGCAATACCGCGTTTTTCGCCAGCCTGATGCTGGTGGGAGGGATTTTTGTACTGATCGACAAGCAGAACCGGTTAAGGAATTGCCTGCTGCTGGCCAGCATACTTGTCATCGATACCCTGGTGATCAGCCAGTACTTTGGCCTGGAGCAGCTAAAGGAAAGGATTGTCGGCACGCGAATGAGTGATGTAGTGGTGGACGGCGTGGTGGTAGAAGGCGCTAATGAATATCGCGGCATCGTTTATTCGGACGCATTGCCGCTGGCGCTGGAAAAGCCTTTGCTAGGGCAGGGTGCTGGCAGTTTCGAAGCGGTTTTTCCTCGCTTCGCAGGGCGGGATGTGCCGCTGCACTATGACCACGCGCATAATGACTTTCTGCAATTTTTTATCGAATACGGTGTGCTGGGAATGTTGCCTCTGGCGCTTTTTGTACTGACCTCGCTGTTTTACGCGTTCAAGGCCATGCGCCAGGAAAAATCTATTTACAGAAGTGGTGTGGGCTTTGGTGCGGCTCTCGGGATCATCGCCCTGATGATCCACTCCTTTGCTGACTTCAACCTGCAAATCCCGGCCAATGCGGCGACCTTCGTTGTGGTGTGCGCCACTGCCATGCTGGCAAACTACCACAAGGTTGGATCAAGCCAGCGGAGCGCTGTGTTGGAGGGTGGGCGGGAACCGGCTACCGCCTCAAGCCAGGGCAGCAGAGCTGCCGCTGAGACTGTGTAACCTACAGTTTCTGTCCACTTACCCGGTTGTGATTAGTGGGCTGTGATTTACTCATGCCGTTCCTGGTTATGTAATAGAAGAATTTGGGTATGCCCACCACATAGCGACTAGCCAGTCGCCTAGGCTCCTTCAACAAGCGATACAACCATTCCAGTCCTGCCTTGCGAAATGCCACTGGCGCCCGGGTGAAGCGCTCTGCCGAGAAATCCAGAATGGCTCCGCCGCAGATCAACAAGGCTGGGCTGGAAAGCGCCTGCTGTATCTGAATCGCTACTTCTTCCTGTTTCGGCATCCCCATAGCCAATACCACAACGGGAACTTTATCGGCCTGGCAATGCCTTTGAATGTACTGGATATAACTATCATTGGGCTGAAAACCATCAATTGCATGAAAAGGCGCACCGTGGAACAGCTTTTTGGCCCCCTTCGAAAGCCATGGTTCGCGTGTGCCCAAGGCGAAAAACTGATAGCGCTCCGGGTGGGTGCTGAGAAGATGGGTGATCATTCTAGGAATGAAATCGGATCCATTCATATTGGCTTTGGGATCGCGGCCGTTCAGTTTGCACGCCAGCTTGATACCGATGCCATCACGCAGCAGATAAGTCATCTGGGAAAAGCGTTTACGAAGCGGCGGGTTCTGCTGAGCAAGATTGTAGGCATGCTGATTCAGGAAGGCCAGAATCGTTGGCGCTTCTACCGAAGCCAGCTTGTTCAGCAGGAGCTCGGAACGATCATCGTCCACAAGTTCCAGCTTGTTGATCAGAGGGTCTTGACGTTTGAAAAGTCCGTTAGTCATGACATCGCCACAGTAAAGAATATGAGATACATAAGGCCTTTTTTTGGCTCATTGGTTCCATGCATTTAACGTTTATCCATGATGTTTGCCGTTATAAAAACGGTAGCAAAACTTGATCAGTCGCTCCGGTTTAGAGTGTGTACGCGGGAAAGCTCGCGGCGTCTTCAAGTATGGACCCGGTTATTCATATCAGGAGGATTACCCATGAAAAAGCGCGCATCGCTACTGTTGGGCAAATGGCTGCTTGCCTGTTGCTTTTCTTTCTTTGGAGCATCTGCCTTTGCTGTCGAGCTGATCGGTATCAATGTTGCGGGGGCGGAGTTCACCAGCGGCAAATTGCCAGGCAAGCACGGCACGCATTATTTTTTTCCTCCGGAGGGGTATTTCGAGCAATGGGCCAAGCGGGACATACGAACGGTAAGGTTTCCAGTGAAATGGGAACGTTTGCAGCCAGAGCTGAACGGCGATCTTGACGACACCTATGCGTCTCTGGTCGATGAATTGTTGAAGCGAGCGGAAAAGCACGACATCAAAATAATTCTTGATGTGCATAACTATGCGCGATATCGGGGTGATGTAATTGGCACTGAAAAAGTACCGGTGACGGCCTATCAGGATTTAATGGAGCGCATTGCCAAACGATGGAAGGACCAGAGCGCCTTGTACGCCTACGACATCATGAACGAGCCTTATGGAACCGACGACAAATGGCCAGCGGCAGCTCAGGCCGGCATCAATGGCATACGCAAGCACGATAAAAAACGCCCTTTGCTTATCGAAGCCACGTCCTGGTCCAGCTCTGCGCGTTGGCCCAAGCATGGTGATGAATTGCTCACCCTGAAAGACCCTGCTGACAATATGATTTTCTCCGCCCATGTCTATATCGATAGTGATGCCAGTGGCAGCTACGACGATGGTCCGGGCAAAAACTTTGATACTGCGATTGGCGTGAAGCGGGTGGAACCCTTCGTTGGCTGGTTGAAGGAGCATGGCAAGCGAGGCCATATCGGCGAGTTTGGTATTCCGGCAGATGACGATAAATGGCTGCAGGCAATGGATGAGCTTCTTGCCTATCTGAACGAGAACTGCATCCCGATAACTTACTGGGCAGCAGGCCCGTCGTGGGGCAACTACAAGCTTTCGATCGAGCCCAAGGATGGCAAGTCCGGCAGGCAACTGGAGGTCCTGCAGAAATACGTAGGGAAAGGCAACTGTGAGGGCTACGGTCCGAACTGATCAACGCTTCGCTGCGTCAGAGCCCTGATAGTCAGGGCCTTGGCGCAGCCAGATTTAGCCCGCAATGGGTGCAAAGCGCGCTATCAGTTTTTTGAATTTGCTCAAAATCTTGGATTTCAATGTCAGTCCCTTGCGAATTACATGTGCCTTTATGGCCGGCAGGCTTTTCCCTGGCACATACATCTCGTTGGTTTCGATGCAGAACACCGGTTTGTTGGAAAGCTTCATTATTTCCAGGGCCTGGTGTTCCTCGCTTTCGATAAACAGTACGGCGTGGGGGTCGTTGTGATAGATCTGGGCCTTGAATTTGGAATGCATATTCAGGCGCCGTCTTTCCGCAGCGGAGGGCAGATCCAGCATATGTAGCTGGCCATATTCAACGCCGTGCCGTTGCAACCATTCCTCGGTTTCTCCCCGGTACTTTTCGAGCCGGCTAGTCACCAGGTGGGCGACTTTTATAGTGGGTATGAAGAGGGGGCGGGTACTCTGCAGGAAGCCGAGATAATTTGGCCCGTCATCATTCTCGGTATGCGTAGGATCGACGCACAGTACCCCATCGATATCCAGACAAGCGTTCGCCAGGAGCCGGTGGTGCATGATGTTCCACTCAAACAGTCTTGGCTGCTCGACCGTCTCCAGATGCAGATCCACGCTGCCGATATTCTCCCTCTGGGCAAAGGCAACCATGGTCACCACTTCGCCAGAGAAGACTTGCTTGACCATATCAACCGCGGCGCGCATCGAGTTCCCCGAAGCGATGCTGTCGTCTACCAACAGTATTTTCTTCGCGTCCCAAGGCTTCACCAGCTCGTTGTGCTTGTAGCTTCGCGTGTTGCCTTTCTTCAGGTCGTCATTGCGCTGGAAGGAATAAAGATCCGTCAACGGCAGGTTCAGCTTCAACGAGACGATGCTCGCAACCAGCATTCCGCTGCGGGGAATGCCAACAATAAGCTCGACATCACGGGGCACTTTGCTGACATGTTTGTTCGTCAGAAATGAAAGATCACCCACGCTTCTGTAATTCATAAAAAGCTTTCTCCTTGCTGTATGGTATTCCAAGCCGCGATCATGAGTGGATCAGATCTTGGTTGCCGGATTCTTAGGTGACGCCTCGGTCGCCCTTCCGTAGTTGTCAGAAAAGCGGATGATATCGTCCTCGCCCAGATAGGATCCGGACTGCACCTCGATCAGTTCCAATGGAATAATGCCTGGGTTTTCCAGCGAATGGACCTGTCCGATGGGTATGTAGGTCGACTGGTTCTCGGTCACCATGTAAGTCTCATCGCCGTTGGTTACCCTTGCGGTTCCGCTGACAACAATCCAGTGCTCTGCCCGGTGGTGATGCATCTGCACAGACAGCTTGGCCCCAGGCTTTACGGTGATTCGCTTGACCTGATAGCGCTGTCCATTGTCGATCGAGTCATAGACACCCCAGGGGCGATACACTTCGCGGTGATTCAGGTATTCGCAGCGTTGCTCCAGCTTCAACTGCTCGACGATGCGCTTCACTTCCTGGGTCTGGCTCTTGTGAGCTACCAGTACAGCGTCCTTGGTTTCGACGATAACCAGATCTTCAAGTCCAACGGTCGCCACCAGTCTGTGCTCGGCATGCACATAAGTCCGGCGGGTCTCATGGCCAATCACGTCGCCCTTGTAGACATTGTCGTGTTCGTCCTTGGCGCTGACCTCCCACAAGGCTGCCCAGGATCCGATATCGCTCCAGCCAACATCCAATGGCACCACCACCGCATCAGTCGTTTTTTCCATTACCGCATAGTCAATCGAATCTTCAGGACAGGCTTCGAAGGCCTCCCGGTCGATCCGGGTGAAATGCATGTCCTGCTCGCTGACGGCTATCGCTTGCCGGCAGGCTTTGAGGATATCAGGTCGGAATTTCTCCAGTTCCTCCAGGTACCGGCTGGCGCGGAACATGAACATGCCGCTGTTCCAGAGGAAGTCCCCCGAGGCCAGGTATTCCTTGGCGGTCTCAAGATCAGGCTTTTCAACAAAACTCTGCACCTGGAAGCCCCCTTCGCCTTCAGGGGTGCCCTTTTGCACGTATCCGTAGCCGGTTTCCGGGTGAGTGGGCACTATCCCGAAACTGACCAGCTTGCCCGCTTCGGCAAAGGGCAGTGCGGTTTTCACCCGCGCTCTAAAACCGCTTTCATCCTTGATCAAATGATCAGCGGCAAGCACCAACAGAACCGGGTCCTCGTCGTCGGCAACCGCTTGCAACGCTGCCAGGGCAACCGCCGGAGCCGTGTTTCGGCCCACTGGCTCAAGCAGAATTGAGGCCTTTTCCATCCCCAGCTTGCGCAGCTGCTCTGCAGCCAGAAACCGGTGCTCTTCATTGCAGATGAGGCGGGGCAATTCGATATCCAGGCCTTTCAGACGCAATATGGTCGCCTGAAGCATCGAAAAGGACGCTTCCGCCAGGGGCAAAAACTGCTTTGGATTGAGTTGGCGCGAGAGAGGCCAGAGCCTCGATCCGGTGCCACCGGACATGATGATAGGGATCATTGCTTGACTCCAAATAAAGAAGTTGACTGTCTGAGTTGTCTGATGAGGATGGGCACAAACCGCCAGGCATCCCTTGCATAGCGACCAGTCAGCCTGCGGGGTTCGGTGCAGACGCGGTGCAACCATTCAAGGGAAATCTGCTGCACCCACCTGGGCGCGCGGGGCACACTCCCCGACAAAAAGTTGAGAGATCCTCCGACGCACAATCCAACCCCTGTGGCATTTTCGGCTTCCAAAATTTTCAGGGCCAGCACTTCCTGTGTGGTACAGCCGAGCGCAAGCACAACCAGGCGCGACGGATGCGCGGCGATAAACGCCAGGCAGGCTTCTACCGCACCCTGGTCATTGATGAAGCCCATGGGCGGGTAGTAATGATAAAAGGTGATGCCGGGAAACCTGTCCTGCAGGCGCGTCATGTTTGCCGGTTCGCAACCAATCACGCATACCTTCCATCTATGCTTGTCTGCAAGAACGATGAGATCTGCAGTCAGCGTGCTCCCCGGGATGGCTTCCTGAACCTGGGCACCCTGAGCTCGCAGAAACGGCAGTAGCACCCGGCTGTCGCAGACGCGATGAAGCGCTTTCACATAAGCCTTTTTCAAGCCTTCGTCGTGCTCCAACTGTACTACGTGATTTACATTGGGCGTGACGATATAGCTGAACTCGCGCTCACTGATGTCCACTATTTCCCTGATCAGCTCTTCTTTGGAGCCATCGTAAAAATCTATATCGAACGCCTTCATCATTATCTCCGTGACACACAGAAGCGTGGTGCACCAACTAGTTTTGACACGTTAAACGGCTCGTTTATCAACGGCTGCCTTGATCCATTTTATGTGTGCGTGTACATAGTGCAGGCCATACAGCACGTAATTCTTGAACGAAGACAGCTTGAGATAGCGGCGTCTGATCTGTACGTCTTCCTTGATGGCAGCGAATCGACGCATCTCGGACACGCCGGTAATATCAAAAATACACAGCGGTTCTTTCAGTTGCATGATCTCGCTACCGTCCAGACCATTGACGAATTCAATGATCATGCAGTAATCGGCGGACAGCTTGTAGTCTTCGCGAAAGCGCACGCTGCGCAGATGTTCGTTTTCGAAATACATGGCCTGATGGCTGGACGGCATGCCAATAAAAAGACGGTCGATACTTTTACTGAAAGCCTTGGTCAGCTTGCCACTGCCGCTTTGCAGGTAGTAATCGCCGTACACATATTTCGGGCGGGTCTCGGCCTGCTCGATATGCCGTGCGACCTTGGCCAGCACTGATTCGTCATACAGGCAATCGCCACTGTTGAGAAACAGCGTAAATCCAGGTGTGGCAGCGCCTTTCTCCAGCCCTTTGTTCATGGCGTGATACAAGCCGTTGTCAGGCTCTGAGGTAATATCTGCCTGCGGGTCATTGATCATGTTCAGCCATTCAGCGCCGCCGTCATTGGAGGCACCGTCAACCACTATCCATTTGAAGTTCCGATAGGACTGACGAACAACGCTCTGGTAGGTCTTCTTGAGACCCTCCAGATTATTCCAGTTTATAGTTACGATATTGAAGTGGACCATGGGCCATCCGGTTCGGTGGTTGATGCAAGACGGGCTGAGCAGCGTGTGCCCTTGCATAATAAAGGAAGCAGGCCATCGATATGCCCAGCGTGTCACCGCCGAACATGATCGCGTTCGATAGAATCATGTTGAAAATGCCAAACCAGAAGCTCAGCTGGAACGCGCTCAGCAAAGGGCCTTTGTCCTTGCATTTCCTTATGACCCGCAGGAAGAATCCATAGAAGGCCAGCGCGATAAACGGGGTCAGAAATCCGAAGCGATGGTATACGCCAACAATGCCTACGTCTGACAGATAGAAGTGCGGGTTATACAGATTGTAAAATCCGCCATTCCACTGCAGCGATAGCGCGCCCAGACCTATGTAGGCGTTCTCCCTGACTTCTCTCATGATGATCGAGATAGTGTTGTCTCGTACCCCCGGGCCTTCGGTAGCCTCAAACAGCAGAGCATTGAATTTCTCGTACTGTTCCACATAGAACTCGGGAACCAGAAAAAACGAACCCACCAGAATTATTGCCGCAAGCCCGCCTACCTTGACCAGCGAGTCGATCCTGTTGCGGAATATCCAGAGCGCCCCAATAGTCCACAAGACCATGGTGCCCCGCGTCTGAATGACCAGCCAGAGATAGGCAGCGAAATACAGGACAAGCAACAGCCGCTTCATGGACAAGTCGTTCTTCAACCGATACAGCAGCGTGTAGACCGCGATACTGATGTAACCTGAGCCGATTCGATATCTGTCTGGCCGCAGGGGATTGTTACCCCATTCCACTTCGTCAACTTGAAACGCGACATTGGCGTTGTCAGGAATGATGTTGAGATAGTAGGCGAAGCCCACCACGGAGGCGAAAATAGCCGAATAGATGAAATAGTTTTCAACCTGAAGCTGGGTCGGATTGGTCTTGATCAACAGGAAAAGAGCGATGAAAAAGCTCAACCAGAGCAAGCTTCGGCGTTCTTCCAGAAAGCCATAGATCAACGGCTGGCCGAAATTCAGGTTGGCCAGTAGGGCGGACGTAACAGGCAGGACCACACCGACAAAAATGATCCAGAGAGCGGCTTTGGATTGATATACCCGCCGCCATACCAGAAGTAGCGCACCTGCCGCCGCGATGACACCAAAGAGATAGAGCTCGCGTAGATAGGGGATGCCTGCTTTTTTATCGTCGGTCAGGAAAAACACGCCCGAGTTCAACAGAACCAGGATAAATAGCAAATTCCTGTAAGCAAGTAGTTGCTTAAACAATGGTCGAGTTCCCTTCAGTTATTTCTGTACGTGCTTTAGGCAAGTTCATTGAGGCTTTGGGCAGAATCATTGGGCAGCAAAAAACGGGAACAGTTCCTTCGCATAATGCCGCAGTGGAATCAACTGACCTGCGGGTTGCTTACAGCAGGTAGGCTTTGGTGTTCTGATGGACCTCGGCGGATTGCACCATTTCCTCAATCGACCACCACCGAAACGACCCGTGCTGGTTGTCAGGGGCAAGGGCACAGCCAGCAGGCAGCGAGAACTCATAGCCGATGGTTACGTAGTGAGTGTCGGGGTGAGAGGGATAATCGCCGAAGACGCTGTCTTCATAAAAATGTTCGTAGACCCCTAGCAGGCTTGCCTGGTCGCGGGTGTATGCCTGGCCCAACTCGGTTTCGGTAATTCTCCGGAAGGCTGAATCCAGCGTCTCCTGCTTGTAGATCCTCCCGCCCGGCACGAACCAGAATCCCCGTGCCGGGCGGTTGAGGCGCTGGCCGAGCAAAACTTCGCCTTGCTGGTTACGTACCAGCAGATCAATGGAAACCAGCGGTGTGCTGGCAACCACTGTTCTGAAGGTCGTTGGTTCAAGAAACACCTTAGCCTCGAGCCTCGTCCATGTGCTCTACGAACCAGCCGTAGGCATCCTGTAAACCCTCTTCAAGATTGATGCTGGCTTTCCACCCCAGGGCTTGGAGGCGTGAGACCTCCATCAGCTTGCGCGGCGCGCCGTCAGGCTTGCTGGCGTCAAAGGTCAACCGCCCTTGGAAGCCGGTAACCTTGGCCACGGTTTCCGCCAGTTCACGGATAGTACAGTCCTGACCTGTCCCCACATTGATGTGCGACAGCATGGGCTGGGTATGCTGTTGGTAGGTGCCGCTATCCAGATTCATTACGTGGACACTGGCCGCTGCCATATCATCCACATGCAGAAACTCGCGCTTTGGTGTTCCGCTGCCCCAGACCACAACCTCCTCATCGCCGCGCTGGGTCGCTTCATGGAAGCGTCTCAAGAGAGCGGGGATCACATGGCTGTTTTCCGGATGATAATTGTCATGCGGGCCGTAGAGGTTGGTAGGCATCACGCTGCGGTAGTCCCGACCGTATTGGCGGTTGTAGCTTTCGCAGAGTTTTATCCCGGCAATTTTGGCCACAGCGTAAGGCTCGTTGGTGGGCTCCAGAACGCCGGTCAGCAAAGCTTCCTCGCGCATCGGCTGCTCTGCATGCTTTGGATAGATGCATGAGGAACCCAGAAACAGGAGCTTCTGTACATCATGGGCGTGGGCCGCCTGAATGATGTTGGCCTGAATCATCAGGTTTTCGTAGATGAACTCGGCGGGAAAGCTGTTATTGGCGTGGATCCCGCCGACCTTGGCCGCGGCCAGGTAGACCTGATCGATTCGCTCGTTTGTAAAGAACGCAGCGACCTCTGCCTGATCGAGCAGGTTTAGCGCATCGCGCCCCCTGGTAACGATGTTGCCGCAACCCTGGGACTGGAGACGCCGCACGATGGCCGAGCCCACCATACCGCGGTGCCCGGCCACGAAAATGCGTTGTTGGTTTTCCATGCTCAATTCTCCACGGTTACCGGAATATCATGACCGTGTTCCTTGAGCAGAGCGTGGCGCTGGGCAACCTTGAGATCCTCGCGGACCATCTCGGCACACATTTCCTGAACCGTTACTTCGGGGACCCAACCCAGATTGTTCTTTGCCTTGCTTGGATCGCCAAGTAGCGTTTCCACTTCGGCAGGGCGGAAGTAACGTGGATCAATGCGTATCAGCACATCACCTACTTTCACGCCTGGCGCCAGATCACCTTCCAGGCGATCAATGATTCCCTTTTCATCGACGCCGGTTCCTTCAAAACGCAAATGAATACCCAGCTCAGCCGCTGTCCAACTGATGAACTCCCGCACCGAATACTGCACGCCCGTGGCGATGACATAGTCCTCGGCCTGGTCCTGCTGCAGCATCATCCACTGCATGCGCACGTAATCCTTGGCATGGCCCCAATCACGCAATGAGTCGATATTGCCCATGTACAGGCAGCTCTCGAGTCCTTGCGCTATGTTTGCCAGACCTCGCGTGATCTTGCGGGTTACGAAGGTTTCACCGCGACGCGGGGATTCGTGATTGAAAAGAATGCCGTTACAGGCATACATGCCATAGGCTTCACGGTAGTTGACCGTAATCCAGTAGGCGTAGAGTTTGGCCACGGCATAGGGTGAGCGTGGATAAAACGGCGTGGTTTCTTTCTGCGGTGTTTCCTGTACCAGGCCGTAGAGCTCGGACGTGGACGCTTGATAGAAGCGCGTCTTCTTTTCCAGACCCAGCAGACGGATCGCTTCGAGAATGCGCAAAGTTCCCATGGCGTCTACGTCGGCGGTGTACTCGGGCGCTTCAAAGCTTACGGCAACGTGCGACTGAGCTCCCAGATTGTAAACCTCGTCAGGCTGTACTTCCTGAAGGATACGGGTGAGGTTTGAGGAGTCCGACAGGTCGCCATAATGCAGAACGAAATTTTTGTTCTCAACATGCGGGTCTTGATAGATATGGTCGACGCGCTGGGTATTGAACGATGACGCCCGGCGTTTGATGCCATGCACCTCATAGCCTTTTTCCAAAAGGAATTCTGCAAGGTAAGAGCCGTCCTGACCTGTGATGCCGGTGATAAGTGCTTTTTTACGTTCCATTGCGAATTTTCTCCGAGTGAATGCAAAGTGTTCTGATGATGTCGTTAACGCGAGTGGGACCCGCGAAACATGATTTGAATCCGCTCTTTCAAGCCAAATAGAATGACTTTTGGTGAGGGAAATTTGTAGAAGAAGCGGTACATGTCGTATTCGGTCCTGGATGCCCTGAGGCTGGCACTGTTGACGTCCGCAGTGTCTATCAGGGCGATCCCTTCGCCCTCCAGGTCATGCATGACGCTCAGCTCCATCGGTTTCATGGACAAGCTAAAATTAAGTAAGCCTTTTTGCGTCGTCCGCGTCAGCTGCAAGCCGCTACGGCAGTCCTTGCAGCCATACAGATTGACGATGAAATCATATCCATTGAGCTTTTCGTTCTGTTTCTTGAGGCTGGATGGCAGCAACTCGCAGAACGCGTCGTATATCGCAAGGCCGTTCTGCAACGCAGCAAACTGATAGTCGATGCTTTGTTGCTGGATCGCGACCTGAAAGCGGGAAGACGCGATATTGAAATGCTGCCCAGGGTCGCCAAAGTTGGTGCTCAACGAGCGGTAGGGATAAACGAAATATTTGTTGAGCGAGATGATGTAGGCATTGTGCAGCTTGAGCCAGGATGATTCCGGCCAGTTGCGTATATCCGCCGGTATATCGTCGACACCCGAAATGTCCGCCCCGTGCTGTTCGATCCAGTGTCTGAAACCTACCCAGTGCGACCGCGACCAGGCTTGGCCCCAGGACGCTGCCAACTGCATGAAGTAAACGTCTGAATTACCATTGTCTACTGGCGTAAAGGGCAGGTTAGCGGTCTGGCTGAACTGTTGGCTGTACAGACTGATTCCGGCGATCTCTGGATCATCGGAATAGAAATTCAGTGCCCGAGAGGTATATTCATAAAAGTAGGGCGAAACGAACAGGTCGTCCTCCAGAACGACCACGTCTCCATACTCTTCCGTCAGGTCGCCACAGCTCAGCACATGGTTGCGCAGGCCAAGTCGCGTCTCATGCGCGATGATTCTTTTTTCGCCGAAAGGCCAATCGAAATCAGTGGCTACATCCCGGGGCTCAGGGTTGCCTGAGTTGTCCAGGCTGATGACAAGCCGTACATTCCCTGGAGGGTAATGGGCTTTGCGCAGCGAGCCGAGCAAACGATTCAGGCTTTTTGGCCGGTTATAGCCGATGACGATAATAGTAGGCAAATTCAAGGTCATAACATCTCATAGCCGGTATTGAATGGTAAACGCCAGTGCTCGATTGAATTGCGCATCCTAGCAATAGCCGCGGGCGTAACGTCTACGCGACTCGGTCAGCAGAATGACGACGAGACTCAGATAAATCACGATGCTCACCGTGGTAAAAGCGATGACCGTGCTCAGCTCTCCTTCAAGCAGGACGGCGCCCACAAACAGTGCCGCGGTCCGTAGGGTGGTGCTGACTATTTCAAATTTCAACGAAATACGCTGCATGGACAATGCCGGAAAGGCCACAGTGCAGGGGCGGCTGACGAATATGGCGTATTCCGCCAGGGCAAGCCATCGCGCAAACTCCCCTGCAACTTCCCACTCGGAGCCGAAAACAAAGGAGAACAGCCAGGGCCCGATAAGAAATACCGTGCCGAAAGGTATCAGGCCTACCAGGGCGAGACCGGCTATGGCTTTGGCCAGCATGGGGGTGATGGGTTCTTTGCGCTGAATCGCCTGGGTAATTCTTGGGTAATACACGTCGGCGACTGATTTGCCTATCAGGTGCGTGGGCATGCTTAACGTCTGCTTGCACAGCGCGAAGAAACCGGCAGCTGCTGGCCCAAAATAGGCGGCCAGCACCAGCGTAGGCAGATTCTGGGACACCGCATTGATCAGCATTTGCGGAGCTCGGAATTTTGGAAAATCGACGTATTGGCGGGCCGGCTTCAGTAAATGGGTGGGTTCCTCCCGTCGCCGATCCTGGTCGATTGGTTGCCGGGCATTTCTGTTGCGGATGCCCAGCAAAAGCATTGTGGCGTGGAGCAGGGGCCCAAATGCGGTGGTGATTACCAGCATGGCGGGAGTCGCATAAATGAGACCCCCAGCGCTACGGATTAAGTTGTGGGCGAACGAGTGCATCACTGCGACTTTTGCCGTGACGTGGAACAATTGCTTGCGGATCAACCACTGCTGCGCCGATTCAAGTGAAGCGCCAAACAGCATGACTATCGGCAACAGCATCAGGAACGGAGTTATTTCCTCGACCCCCATGGCCCCTACAATGGCTTCGCCAAAAAAGTGCAAAATAACTGCAAGGACCAGCGCAACCACGACCGCCAAAATTAAAGATAATTTGACGATTGCCCTCGCATCGGCGTCCCGCTTCGGCAGCACAATGGCCATGGGGTAGGTCAGTGCTGCTATCGGCACGAGCATCATGACCAATCCCATGAATACGCCCAGCACACCGTAACTTTCCGGCCCGTAGAGGCGCGTTATGATGGGCATGAACAGCATGGTCAATGCCTGAGCACCGGCGGTGCCCGAGACGACGGTCATGATGTTGCGCAGCAATTTGCTGCGCAATTGCTCGCGCAGCAGATCGCTGAATGACTTCAATCGGGTAGCTAGCCGGCCAGCGTTTTTGATATCGACCTCCCCTGTCTGGATATGCTCAGCCATGGATGGGCATACGACCTATACCGTAATAGTCGAAGCCTGCGCGCTTGATCTGGACAGGATCGTACTGATTTCTGCCGTCGACGATCAAAGGCGTTTTCAACAGCTTTTTAAGCGCCTTGAAGTCCGGTCGGCGGAAAGGTTTCCATTCGGTTACCAGGACCAGCGCATCGGCGTCGATAACGGCGTCATACTGACCTTCGACAATTTCCAGCCGTCCCTCGGCAAACCAGTGCTCCGGAAACTCCCGTCGCGCTGTTTCCATGGCCACAGGATCACAAGCCCGGACCTTCGCTCCGGCATTGACCAGGCTGTTGATCAGCACAACGCTGGGCGCTTCGCGCATGTCATCGGTTCCTGGTTTGAATGCCAGGCCCCATATGGCAAAGGTCTTGCCCGCCAGATCACCGGCGAAGTGAGTGTTGATCTTGTTGAACAGGGACTGCTTCTGAAGCTCGTTGCGGTCTTCCACCGCCTGCAGCAATTTGGGTTCAAAATCACTCTGGTGAGCAATCCTTATCAAGGCCTTGACGTCCTTCGGGAAACAGGAGCCCCCGTAGCCGCAACCTGCATAAATAAAGTGGTAGCCAATTCGTTGGTCCGAACCAATACCCAGACGGACATTTTCGACGTCCACATCCAGCCGCTCACAGAGACTGGCGATTTCATTCATGAAGGATATCTTGGTGGCCAGCATGGCGTTCGCAGCGTACTTGGTCATTTCTGCGTCGCGCACACCCATGAACATCATCCGTGGGCGGTTGCGAATGAAGGGCGCGTAGAGCTCGGTGATGACCTGGCGGGCCCAGTCGCTGTCAGTGCCGACAATGATGCGGTCAGGATGCATGAAGTCATCCACTGCCGCGCCTTCCTTGAGAAACTCAGGATTGGACGCCACTTCGAACTCAACCGCTACACCACGCTTTTCCAACTGCTCGGTAATGGTGGCGCGAACGAGATCAGCGGTCCCAACCGGTACGGTGGATTTGTTGATGATGATTGATGGGCGCGTTATCAGGCTGCCGATTTCGCGGGCCACATCGACAACGTAGCGCAGATCAGCCGATCCGTCTTCGCCTGGAGGGGTGCCCACGGCGATGAAAAACAGCTCGGAATCGTCCATGGTGTCTTTCAGTGACGTGGTAAAACGCAGCCGGTCAGCTGCGTAGTTTTCAGTGACAATATCTTCCAGACCGGGCTCGTAGATCGGCAGCACACCGTTCTTCAGGTTTTCGATCTTCTGCGGATTTACATCCACGCAGTAGACGGTATTGCCCATCTCCGCGATGCAGGCGCCCGTTACCAATCCGACATAGCCGGTTCCAACAACAGTGATGTTCATGCTCTATCCTTAATTTTACAAAACCTGCAGCGGCTTCCGGCGCCACAGCGTGCCGCAAGCCATGTCTTCGTAATATGGCTCGCCCGTCAGTAAACGTCCCGCGAAAAGAGGGTGAAGGGCGTCTTGAACAGGATTTTTATATCCAGCCACAGTGACCAGTTGTTGATATAGGCAAGATCCTGCTCCACGCGCTGCTGCATTTTCTCGATGGTTTCGGTTTCGCCACGATGTCCGGTTACCTGAGCAAGCCCCGTTATGCCTGGCTTGATGCGATGCCGTGCCATATAGGCCAGTATCTTGTCGCTGTAATAGTCATTGTGGGTGACCGCATGGGGACGAGGACCCACCAGCGACATTTCGCCCTTCAGAACATTGAACAGCTGGGGTAGTTCATCAATCGACGTGCTGCGCAAGACTCGGCCCACCGGGGTAACGCGTGGGTCATCTCGAGTGGCCTGTTTGACGACGGTGTCGTCGTCATGCAGGCGCATCGAGCGAAATTTCATCACGTGAATGACTTCGCCGTTCCAGCCATGGCGGGGTTGGCGAAAGAAGACCGGGCCTGGTGACGACAGTTTTACTGCCAACGCAGCACCCGCCAGCAATGGGCTGAGCAGGATGATCGCAAGAAGCGCAACGCCGCGATCCATCAACTCTTTACTGAAAACTGCCGCCGGATGCGAGCTCAGCGGCGTTTCGTTCAGGTAGATCGCTGGAAGATGCTCGATCTGCGAAATAGACTGATTGAGCAGCGGCATTCTGCCGAAATCAGGGATCCAGACCACGTCTACGCTCAGGTCGAGCAGCGTGGTATAGATATCTTCGATTACCGCCACTTCGTCGAGACTCAGCGCGATATAAACCCGGCGCACGCCATACTGATCAACCAGTTCGCGAACCTTTGACAGATCGCCCAGCACTGGAAATCGACCGTCCAGCGTTCTGACGCCGGGCTTGGAGGTGATCAGCCCTACCATGGGTACCCGGTTTGACTGGTGCAGCCGCTCCGCTAGATTGTAAGCGGTGGGTCCTGAGCCGATGATGACTGACATACGCTCGGTTCTGAGCTTGCGCGAATGCCGGTTGCCGAAATAGCGCAGCGGTATGTAGGCGATAGCCTGAATGACAAAGCCGAGCAGCGCCCACCGAGCCAATACTTCCAGAGAGAAGAGATACATGCTTTCGCTTGCATAGGCGATGAGCAGCAGGCCTGACAGCAACGCCCCCCAGCCAGCCAGAAGATGACCCAACCCGGCAAAATAGCTGTGTTTCTTATGGTATACGTGAAGCAGCATGTAAGCGGGTACTGACCCGAAGATAGTGATAACAATCAACAGTCGATATTGAGCGGAAACCGTTCCGAACTGTTGGAATACCAGGTAGCACAATAAGCCGCTGACCAGAGAAATGGCGCACAGCCATTGACCCCAGAAAGTAAGCCCACGGCGATTGACGGCGGGGTTGCTGCGTTTGGCTATCATGGTGAACCTTCCTCCTTACATATCTGCTGTTGCGATTTGATGGCGTTGCTGAGGCTCCAGCACAGCGCATTGTTTAACCCTGACGCATGGGCGAGGCCGAATATCCGCGCCGCTTCATCAGAGCTATGGGCCGCAGCACGGCCAGCTGCAGCCAGGGTCAGAGTCCGCTGTTCCCGGTCCAGGCTCTCCCAGCTCATGAACCCAAGGCTTGCCAGGCCACGATTGAGTTCAACGCGTCCTGTACCCAGTTCGCTCGCTCGCTGCAAGGCTAGAGCGAATTCCTCATCGACCTGTTGCAGGCCGCGTTTGGCATAGGCTATCCGCAGCCAGGTCCACGGCCAGCTCGGGCGAGCTGCCGCAGATTCCCGGAAGGCATGCAGTGCCAGTTCTATTTCTTGTTTTGAGTCGGCATCCGGGCGTTCGACCAGCGGTCCCCAGGAGAGCACTCGGCCTAAACGATCGGAATACTCCCCGCTTACGACGGGAAACTGACTGACGGCACGCTCGGCACGCATCCTGGACAGTTCCCAATATGTCTTGCTGGGCGGTGAGTCGGCTTGCTCCCAAGACTGCAAGGCGCGCTCCGTGTGATCGCTGGCGATACCAGCCAGCATCATGGGCAGAGCAAAGACAATGCAGATCAGTGATAAGACAAAGGCAGTAGCACTAATCAGCTTTTGCTGCCTCAGGTTCCGGCCGTCGCCGCCGAGGCTAGCTGTGTTGCGCTTGCTATATGGATGGGATGTTGCGGATACGGTCATTTTCCAACGTCCTTGCCATATTCCAGCCGTAAGTCTTGAGTCATTTGCTGGCCGTCCGCGGCCAGGTAGCCTGAATCTGATACTGTCAATTAAACAAAGTGCCCTTGCGAAATACGCCACGGCGTATCTAGGACAAGCTGTTTTGCTTCACGTTCCCCAAGAATCTTCTCGGCGATGCTTAAACCCGGTTTTAATTCCGGTGGACGATACTTGATGTTGTGCGCATCGGTGGCGATCAGACTTACAACACCCTGTTTGAGCAGATGATGTGCCAGCCTTTGGGCCGATTCGCCAAATGCGCCGGCTATTGACCCCGCCGTAAGCTGCAACAGACAACCCTGCTGGATGAAAGGCTTGAGCTTGGAGGGGGTTAGCATCAACCCCTTGTTTCGCTCCGGGTGGGCCAATACAGGCATGATCCCTTCCTTGAGTAGCCAGCGGGTCATCCGCTCGGCGCCAAAGGGAATTTCACCGTGCGGAAACTCCAACAAAATCGCTTTTCTGCCTTCCCACTCCCCCAGGAAGGGTATCGAGCCATCCTTGACGCCCGTCATGATCTGGCTGTCGAAACGGACTTCGGCAGCGGAACTGACCTTGAGCTTGATACCTGCGCTCTTCAAAGCCGTCGCGAACTTACTGCAAGCCTGTTGAATGCTGGCGGCAGAGTTCTCGTACCGTCCTGGATGGATATGTGGCGTACACACCACATGGGTAATTCCGTGTTCCACTGCAAACCTGGCCATTTCCAGCGACGTCTGCATATCTTCCGGGCCGTCATCGATGCCCGGAAGCATGTGGCAATGCAAGTCAATCAACATCTAGGTCACCCGCAACACGACTTGAAAGAGGGCAGCGGGGAAATCAGGCGTTCTGCTCGCTGTAGCCGTAGTGATCGTAATAACCGCTATATTCGCCTTTCTTGGCAGCTTTTTTGACATCCACCTGGTTAAGCACGACACCCACGATGGAGGCGCCGCTCTGCAGCAACTGGCCCACCCCCTTTTGTGCCATGGAGATAGAAGTGCTTTCAGACTTGATCACGTAGATCACCGAGTCGGCATAGGTCGACATCAGAACCGAATCGCTGACGGCCTGGGTGGGCGGTGAGTCGATGAGGATGTGATCGTAGCGGTCTTTCACTCGCTCCAGAAACTTGGCGAAGCGCGGTGAGGCCAGCAACTCAAGCGGGTTGGGCGGAACCGCGCCAGCGGTAAGCATGTCCAGCTGGGCGTCCACGGTCTGAATGCAATCTTCGACCTTCGCCGTCCCCGCGATGAGGTTGGCCAGGCCGGGCGTGCCGACCGGGAAGTCAAAGTTCCTGGCAAGGGTAGGGCGCCGCAAATCCGCATCGATCAGCAATACACGCTGCAATTGTCCAAGAGCAAAGGCCATGTTGGCGGCGACCGAGCTTTTACCTTCGCCGGGTACCGAGGAGGTAATCACGATGACTTTCTGCGGACGACTCATATCGGCAAGCATGACGCTGGTGCGAATGGTACGGACGGCTTCACAGAAGCGCATGTCATCCCCTTTCTCAAACAGGTGAGACACCTTCTTCTGCTGCTTTTTCGCCACCAGGGGCACGATGCCAAGCACCGGCAGATTGAGGTTGTTTTCCACATCCTCAGCGCTCTTGAAGGTGTTGTTGAGAAAGTCCGCAATAAGCGCAATAGCGACGCCAACGATCAGGGCCAACATGGTTGCGATGATAATCAGCAGCTTGGTATTCGGCGCACTCGGCCTTGACGGCGGTATGGCCTGATCCACTATCCGGGCGTTGGTGGTACTCAGATCCTGTGTCGACGTGGTTTCACGCAGGCGAGTCATGAACGTCTCATAAAGCTCCCGGTTGCTTTCTACTTCGCGGGTGAGCTCCCGAACTCTGAACTCCTTGCGCGAGATATCCTGGATCTGCTCCTTGTTGGCGTCGAACGATGCGCGCACGGATTGTTCATTGGCTACGGCCAACTGATAGTTTCTTTCAATGCCGGCGACAACCTGTTCTACCTGGGCTCTCAAGCTCGCGGTGGCCGCGTTCAGATCTGATTGAGCAGCCTGCATTGCTGGATACCGCTCGCCGTAGCGACGTGACAGTTCTTCAACCCGTGCCCGCGCCCGCGCCTGTTCGGATTTGAACTGTTGAATCAAAGGATGACCCAGCACGGCGGGAACACTTGCCATACGTTCCCAGCCTTGTTCACTCATGGCCTGGACCTGACGATACTGGCTTTCTGCCTCGGCACGCTGACTGCGGGCGTCCACCATCCGATCACCGGTCAGAGCCAGCTCGTTGGCACTAACGGTGCCAACACCATCTACATCCACCAGACCTTCCTGCTCACGGTAGGCTTGCAGGCGGTTTTCCGCTTCCTTCAGGGAGGTGCGCAGCTCTGAAAGACGGCTGTTCATCCAGGTGGTTGCAGCCATGGACATTTCCATCTGCGCTTCCAGCTGGCCTTCTATATAGCTGTTTGCCACGGAGTTGGCTGCCTGTGCTGCAGTCAACCGGTCAGCCATCTCAACGGAGATTCTAACCAACTGGCTTTTACCCTCAACGCTCACGGAGACGCGCTGCATGAACTGCTGGGTCACGTTGTCCATGATCTGGGCTTCGGTCATCGGCTCTGCGCCATCAGACGGATCCTCTCCAAGGACCATTCCCTGAAGACTTTTAATAATGCCGCGAATATCAATCAGCGGCTGGTCTTGCTGCCGTGGATCAAACTCGGGATGCTCTACGAGATTCAGCTCGCGCACGACTCTTTCAGCCACGCCCCGGCTGCTGATAAGCCCGATCTGGGTTTGCAGGTATTCGTTAAGCTGTCCGGTGTTGTCATAGACCTGTTGAAAGGCAACCAACTGATTGCCCTTGCCTTCGATCATCATTGTGGTGCTTGCGCGATAAACCGGCGTCATCTGCATAACTGCCAATGTTGCCAACATGCTGACCACGACTACCAGCGAGATGATGCTCCATTTACGGGACCATATTGCATACCAGATCTTTTTCAGGTCGATGTAGTCTGTGTCGTCGTCAGACGGCATAGGCTGCCATTGGCGGTCGGGTCGAATGGAGCTATTCATGCTCAGAAGAATCCTTGGTCGATAGTGATGGTGTCGCCCGGCTTGACGATGGTGCTGAGTGACGCCCTTTCGGAGGTGCGGCCGTCGTCCGACCCGCGAACAATGGTTATTCGTCGAGTGGATGCTCGCTCCGTCAAACCGCCCGCCAGGGCAATGGCGCGATCAAGGGTCAGTCCGGGCTGGAACGGGTATCCTCCGGGCTGGTTAACCTCACCGCTGATATAGAATTCGCGATAGTTCGCAACGCTGACCGACACACGCGGGTCCACCAGGTAGCCTTCCTTCAACGCATTCGAGATCAAGGTTTCGATCTCACCCGGCGTTTTGCCACTGGCGTTCACATCGCCCATGAACGGATAGGAAAAGGTCCCGGCATCATTCAGGCGGATCTCTTCGAAGCTCAGCTCCGGCTCGCCGAAGACGCTGATTCGTAATACGTCGCCCGAGCTGAGACGATAACGGTTGTCAGTTACCTGGGCGCTCGCTTGCAGGGCTACACCCAGCAGCAACACAAGCGACATCACTCTTGTAATATTTCTGATCAACATGGGTCTCTCCACTTGTTTTGGTTTTTGCCAGCGGCTTGCGTTGGCATTGCTTGGCCCGTAGTGGGCGGGCCAGGCAATTGGTTCAACGGTTATACCTTGACTCTCATGGCTGCTATCAGCCTGGACTTTAGAGACTCAAGTTGACACTCAATAGATAGACGTTCCGGTCGTAGGTGTTATTCCGTAAAGTTGAGTCGTTTTCTGACCGGCGGTAGCCCAGTGTCAGGTCGACCCAGCGATCCAGGGCATAATTGACTCCGATGCCGTAGGCGGTCAGCTCATCTTCACGATCCCCAAGAGGGAGTTCTTCACGGTCCTTGTAATCGCGATCAGAGAACAGATATTCAAGCTCGGTGCTGATGCGGGAGGTCCATTCATGTTCCCAGCTGAGCACCGTTGTCATTCTCTCGACAGTCGCTGCGGCGTCTTCACCTTCATCAAACGCTCTACGTGCGTTCAGCTTGAAGATCGAATAGGTGCGGGGCAGATAGGCAATCTCGGCTTCCCACATCGGGCTGGTGTAATCGGTGCGTTCATTGCTATCGAAGTTCTTGCGCTCGGCACCGACCCGGAGTGAGCCGCGCGTCTTGGCGGTAGCTTCCCAGGTCGCACCGACCAGAGCCGCAGAGTTGGTGCCGTCACGCTCGAACATATCATCGACATAATCGTGCTGGGTGTGACGAAGCTCGGCAATGGTGCGGGTTCTGGCTCCGAGCCGATGAAACCACGTGCCAGTCACTCCGGCGCTGTCGCGTTCCTGGTCTTCGTTGATGTCATCGCTGTTGTGATAACGGCGCTGCTCGTAGTTGGCGCCAAAGTCCAACTGGTTCATGGCAGTGCGCGCGCCAAAGGTGTAGCCCACGCCAGCGACCGCGCTGCTGTACTTGTTGTTTCTGAAATCATCTCGCTCAATATCGATCAGCTCATCATCCCCGCGATCAAAATTATTAACCGTATCTTCAATGCGGTGATAACCGACGTTCCAGCGGAAGCGATGGCGATCAGTGGCAATCAACGCACTTTTCAGTGTGAGGCTATGATCGGTATTGGAGGCGTCGTCATCACTGTGGAAATATTCGGATTCCACTGAGTACTCAAGCTCATATGCGCTGTTGCGAGTTTCTGCAGCGAGCAAGAAGCTGGGTTCCAGCGTGGTGATCTGCGAAGAGAACTGGCTATCGGGAAGCCCGCGGTAGTTGTCATCGTAACCATGGGATAGCTGTAGGGTCGGCGTAAACTGGAAGCCGCGTAAATCAATGCTTTGGGGTTCGATTGCCCACCCATAGGCTGATACAGAGCTAATAAGAGAAGCGGTAACGATCTTGGAAAGCTTCATAACGCAATATTCCTTCTCGGAAATGGAAAGATTTTTGTTCTTCATATAAAGGGTTTATCAGCTTGAGCTGGCAGTGGTTCCACCACCGGTCCCGCCACCTGAACCGCCAGGCGGTACGCTTGCAGGGGTAAAGGCCGGGTTGCCGGAGCCTTGACGCCCAGCGGCGGTCGGGAACTCTTCGGTGACGATGCTGACGATTTCTTCAGCCTGGTCAGGCGCCGCTGCAACAGCAGCCGCGACTATCTCGGCAATCTGCTCAGGTGAGGCGTTGATGGCCGCTATCGTGATGGTAACAGCGAGTTCGGGATACAACCCCACGGTCTCGGTAACGACATCCGTGGCGGAATCGTTGCAAACGGCAATGCGTTCGCGAACGGCCGCCGCCACTGCTTCTTCATCTCCAGCAGTGTTGGCTGGCATGTACTCTTTAAGCGACATTTCGCAGCTGGTGACGGGCTGAGCGGGCTCGTTCGCAACGCTCATTCCTGACACCATAGCCAACGCCATGGACGACACTAGCAATGTTTTCCTCATGACCTTCCTCCTTGCTGGAACATACTGTCGATTCCCCACGATAATCGTGTCGAACCAGTCACTGATGCCGCTGAGGCCGCGCTGCTCCTCCTCTGCATCATCAGTTAGGTTTAGCATCAAGTCAGTGCATTGTGAAATCCGAGCCTTCCGAGCGTACGACCGCCTCGAATAGCCTGCCGATCGCGCTCGGCCCCTGATCTCCACACTGCCTGACATTAAACCAACCACATTTTCCTTATGCGCACGCAACGTGTGCGCGCATATGCCCTGACCCGGTTGGCGCCTCGGGCGAATGCATGCGATCCGATTGTTTTGAGTTTTTATTTTGATGAAGATGTAACCGGGACACAGGCTGATCCTGCCGCTTCACTTTCCTTGAATCAAAGCGTCCAACCGAAGCCGTCGGGTTGAAACACTCGAAGCCTTGTCGGGCGAGGTGCTCCCCGGCATTTTCGTTGTGCCGGGATTCGCACTGAATGAGATACCAAGCGATGTCTGTCAATTCCATCTGGTTGTTCATAAGCCCTCCTAGCTTTTGAGGTACATGCCGCTGAACATTCTGCACTGTTCAACAAATCCTGAGCCATGTCAAAGCGCCATCAAAAGCACTGTGCGCTCAGATAGACTAGACACAGCCTTTGAAGGAGAGTTCAGAAAAAATTTATCAAGACCATGCTTAATCCAAAGGACAATTGTTTCTCCGCCTGGTGCAGGCTAGGGTGAGTTGAAATCTGACCCGAGCGCCTGGATGAGCCTTACACCACACTACCGCACCCTGTTATTTACCGTCATCGCCATGCTGGCATTTGCCGGTAACTCGTTGTTATGTCGCGCCGCTTTGAGTCAGACCGACATAGATCCGGCTTCGTTTACCGCGGTACGTATCGTCTCCGGCGCCTTGGCGCTTTGGCTAATCATGCGCCTGCGAACCTCCGGTCAGCCCCTGGGTGGAAACTGGCGGTCTGCTGCTGCGCTGTGTATTTATGCGACCGCTTTTTCCATCGCCTACCTGCATCTGGACACCGGAGTAGGCGCGCTGCTGCTGTTCGGTGCGGTCCAGATCAGCATGGTAGGGTGGGGAATCTGGCGGGGCGAGCGTCCTGGGCGCTGGCAGATCCTGGGTTTGCTTTTGGCAATGCTCGGATTGATCGCCTTTCTGCTGCCGGGGGGAGATGCGCCCTCTGTTAGCGGTGCTGCGTTAATGGTGCTGGCGGGGGTGGCTTGGGGCGCGTATTCGCTGCTGGGTAGAGGAGTAGCTGATCCGGTGGCTGCCACTACTGGCAACTTTCTCAGGGCAACGCCTCTTGCGTTGGCGGTACTGCTGGTATTTGTCCAGAGCGCCAGCCTGGATGCAGCCGGGTTTGGACTGGCGGTGCTTTCTGGCGCGCTGGCGTCCGGGGTTGGTTACGCTATCTGGTATCAGGCGCTCCGGGGATTGAGCGCTTTACAGGGCGCGGGTGTGCAATTGAGCGTGCCGGTTCTCGCCGCGCTCGCTGCCGCAGTGCTGTTGCAGGAAAATCTCACCCTGCGGCTATTGGTGGCGTCCTGCCTGGTGCTTGGCGGTATTGTGATGATATTGGCTGAAAGAGCGGCGGCTCGATGATCTGGTTCGTCTGGGTTGCGTCAGCCAACGATTACCCGCCTCTGCCTATTGGACGTCCGCCCTGTGAAGGCTTAGGCTCAGCCTATCTCTGTCTTGCTATCGAGCTGCTCCATGTCTGAACATCGTGTGCCAATGTCTGGCCTGAACAATTTCCCCGAAGGCGCTCATGAGTTCACCGAGCTGGCGGGTGAGGCTCGTGTGGGAGCAGCTGTGCTGGCCGAAGAGTCTGCTTTGGCGCTGAGCTATAACGGGATCAGTCAGGCTGTGATGATGGTGTCGCCAAACTTCCTCGAGGATTTCGCCGTCGGTTTCAGCCTGTGTAGCGGATTGGTCGCAAGTATGGATGACATCTACGCGGTGGAGCTGCGCGGCTCGGGTGCCGAGCTTTATGCTGACATTGAAATCAGCAGCCGCGCCTTCTGGGCATTGAAGCAGCACCGGCGCAACCTGACCGGCAATAGTGGTTGTGGGCTTTGTGGAGTCGAAGCGCTGGAGCAGGCATTGCCTAATTTGCCTCACCTGCAGCCCTCCAGGCTGCCCGGCCCGGAACAACTGCAGGATCTGCGTCAACGGATCGATGAGGCTCAGGAAATGGCTCGTCAAAGCGGAGCGCTGCATGCTGCCCTGTTCATGGACTCGGCTGGTGAGACATTGGTCTGTCGTGAAGACATTGGCCGGCATAATGCGCTGGACAAGCTGATTGGTGCGATGCACCGACAATCGATCAGCCGGGAGGGTTTTGCTGTTGTAACGAGCCGTTGCAGCCTGGAGCTGATCCACAAGGCGATACGTGGAGGGATCGCGACGCTGGTTTCTCTGTCGGCTCCGACTGCCCTGAGTGTGCAGTGGGCCAGACAGCACGGCCTGAACCTGCTGCACGTGCCGCATCGCAGTGCTCCCCGACTATATAGCCCCGCGCCCTGACAAATGCGAGATTGACCCCCGCGTGCAGAAGATAAGGTGCGAGCGCTTAATCGCGTCATGGTTGTTGACCGCCTTCCTTCCCGATCCCATAACCACCTTCCTGAATTTCGATTGCTCCGTAGGTCCGCTCGGGGGCTGGGAGCCTTAACCTATGCAAATAAAATCATAATACCTTTGGCTAGTTGTGTTTCCCTGCCACATTAATTTCAATGCTTATTGATGGACCTAGGCGGGTATTGCAGTTTTACCTATGCACTCATATGCCTATCTAGATAACAAACACAAAAAAGAGAGTTCATTATGAGTGATGCTATCGCGCTCGAAGGCGACCTGCCGCAAGCGGCGTTTCTATCCAAGGAACGCATTATCGCCGAGCCAGGTTTCAACCGCTGGCTGGTTCCACCGGCTGCCTTGGCTATTCATCTCTGTATTGGCATGGCCTACGGATTTTCGGTTTTCTGGTTGCCGCTTTCCCAGGCAGTCGGCATCGATGCGCCGCTTGCATGCAACCCGGATATGGGCTTTTTCGCAGCGATGACGGCTACCGATTGCGATTGGCCTATCTCAATGATGGGTTGGATCTACACTCTCTTTTTCGTATTTCTGGGCTGCGCCGCTGCCGCGCTCGGTGGCTGGCTTGAGCATGCGGGCCCGCGCAAAGCTGGCCTGGTCTCCGCTGTTTTCTGGTGCGGTGGGTTGCTTATCTCGGCGTTCGGTATCTACAGTCACCAGATCTGGCTCTTGTGGCTAGGCGCTGGTGTGATCGGTGGTATCGGTCTCGGTCTCGGCTACATCTCCCCTGTATCGACATTGATCAAATGGTTTCCAGACAAGCGGGGCATGGCGACCGGCATGGCGATCATGGGTTTCGGTGGTGGGGCCATGATCGGCGCTCCGCTGGCGGCAGGCTTGATGAGCTACTTTGCCGGGCCGGATGGCGTGGGTGCATGGCAGACGCTGGTGGTCATGGCGCTTATCTACTTTGTATTCATGGTCGGTGGTGCGCTGACTTACCGTATACCGCCCACTGGCTGGAAGCCTGCCGGCTGGAAACAGCCTGAGTCCAAGGCAGGCAACAAGATGATCACCCATCGCCACGTACACGTGAGCGTTGCCTGGAAAACACCTCAGTTTGCCCTGATCTGGGCAGCACTATGCCTTAACGTGTCTGCCGGCATCGGTATTATCGGCATGGCTTCGCCTCTCCTGCAGGAAGTATTTGCCGGCCAGTTGCTTGGAAATTCGCTTTCCTACAATGAACTCAACGCTGTTCAGCTGGGCCAGATTGCCGCGATTGCGGCGGGCTTCACAGGCTTGCTGAGCCTGTTCAATATCGGCGGCAGATTCTTCTGGGCCTCGATTTCGGATTACATCGGCCGCAAAGGTACCTATTTCGTGTTTTTTGGACTGGGGTTCGCGCTTTACGCCTCCGTTCCTTTATTGGCGGAGTGGGGCAGTCTGGCGCTGTTCGTGCTGGCGTTCGGCATTATTCTGTCCATGTACGGCGGCGGGTTCTCCACTGTGCCGGCTTACCTGGCTGACATGTTCGGCACCCAGATGGTCGGCGCGATTCATGGCCGTTTGCTTACTGCCTGGGCTGCCGCAGGTATTGTCGGTCCGGTACTGGTCAACTACCTGCGGGAATATCAGTTGAGTATCGGCGTCGAGCGCGCCGCCGCTTACGACATCACTTTATACATTCTGGCGGGCCTGCTGATTCTCGGCTTTATCTGCAACGCGTTGGTGCGCCCGGTTGCAGACAGACATTTCATGACTGAAGCGCAGCTGAAGAAAGAGCAGAACGTCAGTCATGACAAGACCGCGAGCGGCTCTGTTTCGCTGGAATGGGCTCCGGACCCAGCTACGCGGCCAGTTACCATCGCAGCCTGGATTGCAGTGGGCGTGCCGCTGGCGCTGGGCATCTGGTTTACGCTGCAAAAGACGCTGCCACTGTTTTATTAACGCACCACGGCGTCGGCTGCCTTCTTTCAGAAAGGCGGCCGACCGCTCGGTTAGTCGGGATTCAGTTCGGCGATCGTGCAGACGGTGCCGCAGTACTCGGGCGAATAGCCGGGCAGCTTGTTGATTTCAGCGGCGAATTCGGGGGAGCGCATCAGGGTCAGCAGTTGTTCGGTGTTGTGCTGGGCAAGCCGACCCTCCCGACAGACCATCAGGTAGCGCTCGGTGGCCAGCGGAATGAAGTCCAGCCCGAACTGGCGAGCCGCGGCCTCGACGCCAAACCCGGCGTCGGCCATGCCGGCCGCAACATGGGCGGCAACGGCCGAATGGGTGTATTCCTCGCGTTCGAAGCCGGGAATCTGGTTTTCGGCAATGCCTTCTTTTTCGAGCAGCATGTTGAACAGAATTCTAGTACCGGAATGACCGTTGCGATTGATGAAGCGGTGATCCGTGCGGGTGAGGTCTTTCAGACCGGTAATGGTTGAAGCGCCACCGCCGCGAATGATCAGGCCCTGTTGCCGGGTAACAAAGCGAATCACCCGCAGGTCGTCGCCCTGGAGCAGCTCTTGATAGTAAGCAAGTGACCGTCTTGCCAGCTCAGGAGAGGTCGGGAGGTGGAAGCTGGCAATGTCCGAATCGCCTCGTTTGAGTGAAAGCAAGGCGTCCTTCGGACTGCAGTACTGAATGTTTATTTCGAGGCGATGGGAAAACTGGGATAACAGGGCGACAGCATACCCGTGGCTTGCATGCAATCGCAGAACGGGATGTGCACCAGCAAGGAGCTGCTGTAAATGCTCGTTGAGCTCGGACGCCATACTGTCGATCTGCGGGCCCAGGCGGGCGGTGACGCGATGCTCGGCCCACATGATCTTTTCGCCAAGCTTGGACAGGGTAGTGCCGTGCCCCTTGCGCATCACCACCAGGGGCAGCCCGAAGAAATCGGCCCAGCGATTGAGGAGATTCCAGGCGTGGCGATAGGAAAGTCCGACCTCGGCAGCGGCTTTGGTGAGCTTTCCCGAGTCATGGATGCCCTTGAGCAAGGGAAACATTACCGGGTCGAAGATTTCACCGCTCTCGCTTCTGAATATCCATGCTGATGAGATGCTGAGGTTCTTGTTAGGCATTTTGTTTCTTATTTGTTGTGGGAAGGCTTAGTGATATTTTCAGGGCTACAGCCTATCAAACTTGAATTTTAATAAGAATGGTTATGCATATGTTACAGCAAAATACTCAATCAGGACGTGCTAGCGGGAAAGCCTGCTTCGATGAATGGACGCCAGCTTCGATCCAGCTGGAAGTCGACGCGCTCAAGCACATCCCGGGGGCGATGCTGCCGATATTGCACGCCATTCAGGACCGCTTTGGCTATATCCCTGACGCCGCCGTACCCATTATCGCCGAGGCGTTGCGCCAGACCCGGGCGGAAGTGCATGGAGTGATTACCTTTTATCATCATTTTCGCTCGCATCCTGTGGGTAGCAATGTGCTGCATGTATGCCGTGCCGAAGCCTGTCAGGCGATGGGCGGGCGGCAACTGGAAAGCCACATCAAGGCCAGCCTGGGGGTGGACTACCATCAGACCAGCCGGGATAACGAGTTAACCCTCGAGCCGGTTTATTGTCTGGGCAATTGTGCCTGTGCACCCTCCATTCGCGTGGGCGACGATATCCATGGCCGTATGACGCCAGCCAAGTTCGACCGTCTGGTTGACCGCTTGACCACCTCTACACTGGAGCTGAAATGATGGCGGTGAAACTGTACGTTCCCTGCGATACCACTGCTCTGGCAATGGGCGCCGATCAGGTCGTCGCGGCTCTGAGCAGCGAGGCCGCTGGTCTGGGCACCGAGTTGGAAATTGTCCGTAATGGTTCGCGCGGGTTGTTCTGGCTTGAGCCGCTGGTCGAAATTGACACTGCCGATGGACGCATGGCCTACGGTCCGGTGGAGCCAGAAGACGTCCGCTCGCTGGTCGAGGCCGGCTTGCTCGAGGGCGGGCATCCGCATCCGCTGGCGCACCCCCTGGCGCAAGGGCTCACCGACGCGATTCCTTATCTGCAAAAACAGCAGCGATTGACCTTCTCCCGCATTGGTATCACCGATCCCTTGTCGCTGGATGATTACCAGGCCCACCGGGGCTTCCGCGGGCTGAAAAAAGCGCTCGCGCTCGCGCCACAGGCGATTGTAAATGAGGTGAAAGGGTCTGGTCTGCGTGGACGTGGCGGGGCGGCGTTCCCCACCGGCATCAAATGGCAGACGGTGCTGGATGAGCCGCAGGGTCAGAAATACATCGTCTGCAACGCTGATGAAGGCGATTCGGGGACCTTCGCTGACCGTCTGGTGATGGAATGTGATCCTTATATGCTGATCGAGGGTATGACTATCGCTGGGCTGGCGGTTGGTGCCAGTCAGGGTTATGTCTATCTGCGGTCCGAATATCCAGTGGCCCATCGCCTGTTCAAGCTGGCGCTGGAGCGCGCCTATGCAGCTGGTTTTCTGGGTGCGAACGTAGCCAGGAGTGGCCGTCATTTCGATCTTGAGGTGCGCCTCGCTGCTGGCGCTTACATCTGTGGCGAAGAGACTTCCTTGCTGGACAGTCTCGAAGGCAAGCGCGGCATGGTGCGCGCCAAGCCGCCGCTTCCGGCGATCCAGGGTTTGTTCGGCAAGCCTACGGTGGTTAATAACGTTCTTTCCCTGGCGGCCATCCCGTTCATTCTTGACCAGGGCGGCGCCGCTTATGCCGAATACGGGATGGGCCGTTCCAGGGGTACGCTGGCGCTGCAGCTGGCGGGTAACGTCCGGCGCGGCGGGCTGATCGAGCTCGCCTTCGGCATTACGCTGAACGAGCTGATGGAAAGCTTTGGCGGCGGCACCTTCAGTGGTCGGCCAGTTCGCGCTGTGCAGGTAGGCGGCCCGCTGGGTGCCTACCTGCCAGCCAGCCAATGGGATACGCCGATAGATTACGAAGCCTATGCAGCCTTCGGTGGCGTGGTGGGTCACGGCGGTGTGGTGATGTTCGATGACACGGTCGATATGGGCGAGCAGGCCCGCTTTGCCATGGAATTCTGCACCGTTGAATCCTGTGGCAAATGCACTCCCTGCCGAATCGGCGCGGTACGGGGCGTCGAAGTGATAGACCGGATTCGCGCCGGTGAAAACCGCGAGGCTAATCTCGAGCTGCTCACCGAGCTGTGCGAGACCATGGTTGATGGTTCTTTGTGTGCTATGGGCGGCATGACGCCGTTCCCGGTCCAGAGCGTCATGAAGCACTTTCCCGAAGATCTGCAAGCCTGACAGAGTGGAGGCACGATATGGTGCATTATTTCGAACCCGGTAAGGTTGCCCTTGATCCAGACAGGGACTACGGCACCCCCGCACGCTTGTCTGAAACTCTGGTCTCGCTGAGCATCGACGGCGTGGAGATCAGTGTGCCGGAAGGCACCTCGGTACTGCGCGCTGCTGCGCTTGCAGGTATCAATATTCCCAAGCTGTGCGCCTCCGACAACCTGGAAGCCTTTGGCTCCTGTCGTCTCTGCGCGGTGCAGATCGAAGGCCGTCGGGGTTACCCGGCCTCTTGCACCACACCCGCCGCCGAGGGCATGAGCGTAACGACGCAGAACGGCAAACTCGGCAAGCTACGCCGCAACATCATGGAGCTTTACATTTCCGACCACCCGCTGGATTGTCTGACCTGTCCGGCCAACGGTAACTGCGAGTTGCAGGATGTGGCAGGCGCGGTGGGTCTGCGGGAAGTGCGCTATGGCTTTGACGGTGAAAACCACCTGCACGCAAAAACCGACGACTCCAACCCCTATTTCAGTTTCGACCCCAGCAAGTGCATCGTCTGCTCGCGCTGTGTGCGGGCCTGTGAAGAGGTCCAGGGTACCTTTGCCCTGACTATCGATGGCCGCGGCTTTGACTCCAAGGTGGCCGCCAGTCAGGACGATGGTTTCATGGCGTCGGAATGCGTCTCCTGCGGCGCCTGTGTGCAGGCCTGCCCGACTTCGACCCTGATGGAAAAGAGCGTAATCGAAGCCGGTCAGCCTGAACACAGTGTGGTCACCACCTGCGCCTATTGCGGTGTCGGCTGTTCCTTCAAGGCCGAAATGAAGGGCGATCAACTGATACGCATGGTGCCCTATAAAGGTGGCGATGCTAACCAGGGCCACTCCTGCGTCAAGGGACGCTTTGCGTTCGGCTATGCCACGCACAAGGATCGCATCAAGGAGCCGATGATTCGCGAGACCATCGATCAGCCCTGGCGCGCGGTCTCCTGGGAGGAAGCCATCGCCTTTTCTGCGCGGCGCCTGAAGGAGATCCAGGCCAAGCACGGACGCGAGAGCATCGGCGGTATCACGTCTTCGCGCTGTACCAATGAAGAAACCTACCTGGTACAGAAGCTTATTCGCGCGGCATTTGGCAATAACAATACCGACACCTGCGCCCGCGTCTGCCATTCCCCCACAGGCTATGGTCTGAAGACCACCATGGGCGAATCCGCAGGTACCCAGACCTTCGATTCAGTGATGAAGGCTGACACCATCCTGGTGATTGGCGCCAACCCTACCGACGCGCACCCGGTATTCGCCAGCATGATGCGCAAGCGTCTACGCCAGGGCGCCAAGCTGATCGTGGCAGACCCGCGGCGAATCGACCTGCTGAAAACGCCACACGCCGGCGAAACCATGCACCTGCCGCTGCGCCCAGGCACCAACGTGGCGCTGATCAACTCGCTGGCCCATGTAGTCGTCACCGAAGGTCTGGAAGACAAGGCCTTTATCGACAGCCGCTGTGACGTGAAGGCCTATAACACCTGGCGCGAATTTATCAGCGAACAGCGCAACTCACCCGAAGCCATGGAAGCGGTGACTGGCGTTCCCGCCGCAGATGTTCGCCGCGCGGCCCGCGAATATGCCACCGCTGGCAATGGTGCGATCTATTACGGGCTGGGCGTTACCGAACACAGCCAGGGCTCGACGATGGTCATGGGCATTGCCAACCTGGCCATGTCCACCGGCAACATCGGCCGAGAAGGCGTGGGCGTGAATCCTCTGCGGGGTCAGAACAACGTTCAGGGCTCGTGCGACATGGGCTCCTTCCCCCATGAACTGCCGGGCTATCAGCACGTGGCGGACGACGCGATCCGCAGCAAGTTCGAGAAGGTCTGGGGCGTCAAGCTGGACAATGAGCCCGGCCTGCGTATCCCCAACATGTTCGATGCGGCCATCGCCGGCACATTCAAGGCGATGTATGTGCAGGGGGAGGACATTGCCCAGTCCGATCCCAACACGCATCATGTCGAAGCCGCACTGAGGTCGCTGGACTGCCTGATCGTGCAGGACATCTTCCTTAATGAAACGGCCAAGTTCGCCCACGTATTGCTGCCGGGCTCCACCTTTCTGGAAAAGAACGGCACCTTTACCAACGCCGAGCGCCGAATCAATCGCGTGCGCAAGGTGATGCCGCCGGTAGCCGGCAAGGAAGACTGGGAAGTAACCGTAGACCTGGCCAACGCCTTGGGCTACCCCATGCATTACAACCATCCTTCCGAAATCATGGATGAAATCGCCTTGCTGACGCCGACCTTTACCGGACTCAGCTACGACAGACTGGAAGAAATGGGCAGCATTCAGTGGCCGTGCAACGATTCCTTCCCGGACGGTACACCCACCATGCACATGGTTGACTTCCCCATCGGCAAGGGCAATTTCGCCGTCACCGAATATCTGGCAACCGAGGAGCGCACCAACCGGCGCTTCCCGCTGCTACTGACCACCGGGCGCATACTCAGCCAGTACAACGTCGGCGCTCAAACCCGTCGCACCGACAATAAGCTCTGGCATGAGGAAGACGTGCTGGAACTCCACCCCAGCGATGCCGAATTGCGCGGCGTACACGAAGGCGATTGGCTAGGTATTTCCAGTCGCGCTGGACAGACCGTGTTGCGGGCAAAGATAAGCGATCGGATGTTGCCGGGCGTGGTGTTTACGACGTTCCACCATCCTGGCAGCGGCGCCAACGTGATCACGACGGATAACTCCGACTGGGCAACCAACTGTCCGGAGTACAAGGTGACGGCTGTCCAGGTCGAAAAGGTGTCTCAGCCTTCGAAATGGCAGGAAGCGTTCCAGGCGTCTGACAAGCGTCAGCAGCACTATCTGAAACAGCCTGTCGATAGCGCACCCGCTCAGGAGAATCTGTCGTGAGTGACCAGCAGTTGCAGAACCTGATCAAGATGGTCAACCAGATCAGTGCCAATAACCTCCACCACGGCGACGAACACCAAGCGGCGACAGTGGTGGCGGGGCATCTGAAGAAATTCTGGGCGCGCAGCATGAAAGAGCAGCTTGTTGCCTACGCTGCTGAAGACGGAGAACAGCTGTCGCCGGTCTCCAGGCTTGCGGTTGGGCAGATGAGAGCGTGAAGTGCTGGTGCGGTTACAGCTGCGGGGTTTTCCATGACTACCCGCCAGTGTGACGCGCCATCGTGAACCTCAGAGACCTATATGGTTCACGGATGTGATGTCAGTGAAGCGCTAATCACTCATCGTTGAGTAGGGCTTCAAAATGGTTTTCCCCAAAGCGAGCTCGCCGTGTTGGCGCTCTTGAGTCCAGGGTTTTACTAATAATCACCCGTCTGCGTCATGCACCTGGCGAGGCTTCTTCTCCAGAAAAGCGTTCAATGCCGTTATCATTTCTTCACTAGCCAGGCACTCATTGAACGCGGCGGCTTCCATAACCAGTTGTCTATTAAAGCTTTGCGTCATGCCCTGTCTGAGCAAACGACGAATATGACCAAACGCTTTTACCGGGCCAGCGGCCAGTTGGGTCGCGACATCGACAGTGCTCTTTTGCAGGTCCTTCTCGGAGACGACTGAGCCGACCATGCCGAGCGCCAGGGCCTCAGTTGCATCAAGGGTTCTGGGTCTGAGCATAAGATCCATTGCCCTGCCAAGCCCAACGACGCGCGGTAACGTCCAGGTTATGCCCAAGTCTCCGCTTGCTCCAATTCGGGAATAAGCCGTGTTGATTCTGGTGGTTTCACTCGCTATCGTCAGATCGGCGGCCAGCATCATGCTTACTCCCGCCCCGGCAACCGCACCTTTTACAGAGGCGAGCACGGGAGCGTCAATCTCTGCCAAGAGCGCCAGTGCCTCATGCATAGGCTCTATCAGGTCGGAAATCACTCTCTCCGGCGTAGCCGCCATCATGCCAATATCGCCTCCTGCCATGAATGCGCGTCCGTTGCCCTGAAGCACTACAGCGCGGATGGTGCTGCTTTTGGAAATGGTTTTGCATGCCGCAAGGAATAATCCAGCAAGTTCTACATTCAGAGCGTTCAGTGCGCCTGGTCGGTTGAAGGTAACCCAGGCAATAGAATCGCGAATTTCCATCAAAAGGAGCGAATCGTCGGCCATGAAAATCTCTCCATCGCCTCGTCAGATGGAGGCATGAATGGGCAAAAAAAAACAGGTAGGGGCAGCTTGTTCCCGTACCTGTTAAGGATTGATCAGGTTGATGCAATCAGTCGCGAGCACCCTCAATGAGACCTTTCATGTTGGTATGCATGATCCGTTTGATCTGCGCATCGTTCAGATGATTGATGTCCTTGAAGAAATCCAGAGGAGTTTTCAGACCTTCTGGATGCGGCCAGTCGCTGCCGAAAAGAATGCGCTCCACCCCAATCAGCTCGATGAGTCTGGCGACCGGGTCTTCGTAAAAAGGAGAAACGAAGACGTGCTTCTTGAATGTCTCAACCGGATCCTGTTTGAACGCGTTCGGCATCTTTTTGAAGTTCAGCGCCAGCCGGAGCAGTAGAGGTTCAAGCCAATCAGAACCATTTTCGAGTGACGCGACCCGAATATTCGGGAAGCGGTCGAACACGCCATGACAGATCAGAGCAGTAAGGGAGTCGGAAATGGCTCTTCCCATCCAGTCTAGAACTTCGGCGAAGGGGTTTTTCTCAAAGGGCCGGAATTCACCCTCGCCACCAGCAGTCCACCAGCGGTTGATCTTGTCATAGCCTGAATCCGAGACGTGCAGAACCACAAAAATGTTCGCCTCACTGACACGTGCCCAGAAGGGATCAAATTCAGGGAAACCGAAAGAGCGACCTCCTTTCAGGCCGATTACCGGCGCAGGACGGATGCCAACCACGCGGGCGCCGGACTTGATGAGAAAATCAAGCTCCTCGACCGCCTTGTCTACATCGAACAGATTGACCATGGGTACCGGGAACAGGCGATCATCCCGCGCGAGCCCGCAGTCTTCCACCAGCCAGCGGTTCACCGCACCAAACAGGGCTGCGATAGCTTCTGGCTTGTGCTCCAGCCTTTCTTCGATAACCGAGGCCAGGGTAGGCAGAAAGAGTCCGGCGTGGATACCTTGTTCGTCCATGACTTTCAGGTGGGCCTCGCCGCTGAAAAAGGCTGGGTCGCCGGGAACTGGCTCGCCGCCGATCTCGCGCAGGGACAGGCCTTCCGGGTTTTTTCCGCGATACCAGTCCTCATGGGCGCCAGGGGCGGCAACCACGTCAAAGGTCGGATTGGGGATGTAATCGCTCAGGACTCCGCCGACCGCCAGCTTGGTACGACCGTTGACCTGCACGTATTGAAAGTCTTTACGAAATTCCTTGGGTAAGTGGCGCAGGAAAGCTTCCGGCGGCTCGTAGAAATGACGGTCGACATCATAGATAGGGTAATCGACGGTTTTCATAAGGGCCTCAATTCGCTGTGTTAGGTTTGTAGAGCTGACGATATGTTAGCTTTATGGCGGAGTCAAGCATTGCTGCCATAAACATGAAGCGATTGCCGTCACTTGAGAAGGCTCCAATCGACCGTTTAGTTCCATAGCGTTAATGGAAGTAAACTATAAATGAAAGTATGTTATTTATGCTGCGTGACGAGCCTGGTGCGGAAGAGGAAATCGATGTGAATATTGATCTGATTGGTAAATACGGGCTGGTTGTAGGCGGTACTAGCGGTATCGGGCGTGCTGTTGTCATCGAGTTATTGAAATCCGGCTGCAATGTGCTGGCTACGGGCATATCCCAACAGGAAATCGAGGCTTGCAGCGCTGATCAGGCCCTCAAGGAGGCTCGCTTTGCTGTGCTGGATGTAGCGGATGCCGATGCCGTGAGCAGTTGCCTGGGGCGGCTTGAGAGATTGGATGTGCTGGTCAATGCAGCGGGTGTCGGTCGCGGGACAAGCGAGTTCACTGAGGAAGGGTTCGTGAAAACCCTTGAAGTAAACCTCGTTGGCACCATGCGGATGTGCTATGCGACCCAGGCGCTGCTGGCAGCCAGCCAGGGCTGTATCGTGAACCTGGCTTCTGTCATGAGCTTTTTCGGCAGTCCGACCGCGCCAGCTTATTCCGCCAGCAAGGGTGGGGTAGTGCAGTTGACCAAAAGCCTGGCTCTGGCCTGGGCTGCCGAGGGTATCCGGGTAAATGCTGTAGCGCCTGGCTGGATTGATACCCCCATGACCAAGGCAATGCAACAGGATAAGGAGCGCAACGGCCGTGTCATGGCCAGGTCGCCAATGGGGCGCTGGGGGCGTCCGGAGGAAATTGCCGCCGGCATCATGTTCCTGTGCAGCCCTGCAGCCTCCTTTGTTACCGGCATAGTGCTGCCGGTCGATGGTGGCTACATGGCTGCAGGAATCTGAAGGGTAAGGAACAACCTGTCACGCTGCGACTGCTGGCGGGTCAGATGTTAACGCCCAGGTTGTCGAGAATCTCCACCTCGCCAAATCGTGCGCAGGCCATCAGCCGGATTGGCCCGCGCAGCGGATTGATATCCTGGAGTGTTTCGCTGACCACATGGGCGTAAACCAGCAGTGCCTGGCCTTCTATGCGTTCGACTATGATCTCTCTGACTCTGTTTGGATCCCTTTCGCCTTCGGCGATGGCTCTGGCCGCGGCTTCCAGAGCCTGGGGAACTATTGCGGCGGCTATACGGTTTTCCGGTGTCAGCTTTATGTTGCGGCTCGACAGGGGAACACCATCTGCGTCGCGCACGGTCGGAGTGATGACAAAACGCGTCACCGGAAGTGACAGGTCGCTGGCTACCTGGCGCATCATCACCAACTGTTGCCAGTCCTTTTCGCCCATGTAACAGGTGCAACCGCCAACCATGCTGAGAAATTTGCTCATGAACAGCGCCACCATGTCTAGATGTTGCGGTGCCGTCAGGCCTGGGCGATGCAAGGCCGGCGTTGTGACCGTGACAATGGGAGGCTGGGGATATATCTCTTCGCCCCTTGGAATGTAGAGCAGCTTCGCTCCGGCGCTTGCGGCCATGGCGGCATCTTTTTCATAGTCGCGGGGATAGGATGGATTGGAAATCCCCGCCCAGGGAAACGCCATGTCGCCAGTCCAGAACATAATCACTGCGTCGTTCTCAGAACCGGCATGGCGCAGCAGTGATAGGTGTCCCTCATGCAAGGCTCCGCTGGTGCCGACCCAGCCAATGGATTTGTTCTGAGCTCTCAGTGCCGTCAGTTCAGCATCCAGGTCAGCCTTGTGGCGTAAAATTTTCATTGTATTTTCCTTTCAGGGATCTGCGTCGCCAGGCTGCCGATGGGGGCGGGCACATCCAGTACGGTATGCCAGCCGGGGGCTGCTGCGGCGATTCTGGGCAGGAAATTCACTGCTCGGGCCGCGTTCAGCGAGGCGACATCGTCCGGGCCGCTGTGATCGGCGAGCAAACTGAATTCGCATCGGATACTCGGCGACCCTTCAATGACAACGCGCCAGTTCGGGGTATCTTCCGTTTCCCGCCAGTCACTACCGATATCGAGCCGGGTGGTCTGTTCATTGATCAACTGGTAGAAAGGTTCGCCTTGGGAGAAGGCGGTAAAGGTCCAGCGCACACCGGCGGCGGTGCCTTTGGCGACTTTCAATCCGCTTGGCTGCAAGACCATGTCCTGCGGAGAGCGGCCATATTCCTTGTTAGTCAGCCGCAGGTCATCCATTGGTATGCCGAGCCCCTGCGCGACGATGCGGGCGGACTGGGCAATGCCCCACATCCAGAGTTTGTCGGCTTCAGGTAGTTCAGCCTGGGGGTCGAATGTAGAGTCCGGCACCGGCTGGCCAATGCCAACAAACTGACTCAGCTGAACCGCCGAGGGGTAGTGGGGCACAAAGTTTCTCTGGAAGGCTTTGATCATGCGGATGTTGGTGGAGTAACCCGTACAGAAGAGCGGTAACACATCGCTTATCAGACCGGGAATATTGCCACCGGCCATGAGCGCGGCTCCACCTTCTTCGGCGGCACTCTGCAGCAAGTGGTATTCGGGTGCGCTAGGCAGATGCCATCCGCCGATACTCGAATAGACACCCGTACCGGCGCGCAAGAATCTGGCCACCACTTCCGGCTGCCAGGTCAGGCCATGCCAGGCAGCGACATCAGCCTGCAAGGCCAGCAGTGCGTCCACATCCCGGGTTGCCTTCAGCCCGACCGGTCCGATACCGATGATGTCGCCGACATCCTTGCCTTCCTTTTCGCTGCTGTGCACCAGCACACCAACCAGCTCAAAGGCGGGGTTCTGCAATACCAGGCGTGCCACTTCGCTTCCGACACCGCCCGTATAACAAACGATTACACGCAAGGGCATGGTCATTCTCCTATTTTCTATTGTGAGTTTGGGTCGTACAAGACCGCCCCGGGCGAACGACCATCAACGCTGACCCGGCGGTAGGTGAATAGCCAGCGCCCTTCAATCAGCGCCAGCCGGTCGGTATACCGGCCCCAGTGATCCCACCCGCTGGGGCCTGCCACAGCGAAGTAAGACCAGCAACGTGCCTCGGTGGAGCTGGTTAGTTCTATCCGAATACTGGAAACATGATGCGAGAAGCGGCCGCCAGCCTTGCGGCGCCTTTCCAGCTGCGCTGGACTGGCTCCGAAGGCCCGAGTTACGCCTTCACGGATGGACTCCCGGCCGTCGTAGGTGCCAATGTTCTTGAGATCGAGCACTCCATTGAGCGCAAAGGTGGCAAGATATCCTTCGTAGTCACCGTTATCTCCGCACCAGTTATAGGTGGCCAGCGTATTGCGAATTGCTTCGTGGGCTTGGCTGTCCATTTCATTCATTTTCTGGCCTCCAGTAGCTGTTGCCGTGACGATGGTTCATAGCGGGTCAGGAAAGTCCTGACAATAAATAATGATTAGTCAGTTATGTTTTGTATAGTGTTTTTGCTGTGGTGGTGCAGTGTGCTTGATTTGCGGCCACGCTAAACTGATCGAACTGCCGTTCAGGGCAGGTGGGTTTATCAAAAAATAAATGACAACTGGTTGTCATAATGGAAAGTAGGTGTCATATTGTGAGCATGCAGTCTGAAGATGCTGGCTTATTGCCGACCTTTGATCGCTCGGTACACAGCGAGGCGGGGGCACGTATCGCCGAGCTGGTGGACGAGATACTGCGGCTGCATGGCCGGGTAATGAGTTCCCGTAAGCCGTCGGTACTGGGTAACTCCACGCAGGCCATTGTGCTGGCTTCGGTTGTATTGGCCCTTGAGCCCCCTACGGTGGCGCGTATTGCCCGGAGTCTCGGTTACACCCGGCAGGCCATTCAGAAGACAGCGGACCTGATAGTTGGCGAAGGCTACGTGGTGTACGCGGACAATCCGCACCACAAACGCTCCCGGCAGTTGCTGGCGACCGCAAAGGGCCGGCGCGTCTACGAGCAGGTCAATCGGGAGAGTGCCGAATGGACCGAGCATGTCGCCCATGGTCTTGAGGCGCCGGTATTGCTTCAGGCCCTGGAGGTGCTGCGCCAGGTACGGCGGAATCTGGAACGCTATCCGGATAATCCCGGGGCTTCGCCGAAGGGAGACCATTCATGACATGAGTCCCTGGGTGTCTCTCCGGCATGTGGTTGAGCGGTCACGACGTGATCTGAACTTTATGCACAGAACAAGAGAGACAGACAATGACCCAGGATCTTCCCTCCTTTGACGGGCTGCTCGACTGGCCTGCACTGAATGACTGGCTGATGGCGGGTTCGCTGCCTGGAAACGGCCCGGTTACTGGCGTAGAGCAGTTGACCGGTGGTTCGCAGAATAATCTGTTCTTATTGCAGCGGGGCGATCAGCGCTTCGTGCTGCGCCGCCCACCCCGCCACCTGCGGCCTACCAGCAACCAGACCATGTTGCGCGAGGCCCGCGTCTTGGGTGCTCTGGCTGGAAGTGACGTGCCGCATCCCGCCTTGCTCGGTCTCTGCGATGACCTGTCGGTGATCGGCGTGAATTTTTTCCTGATGGAACCGCTCGAGGGATTTTCCCCCGCCGGGTCGCTTCAGGGCCGCTGCGCAACGGATTCAAGCTGGCGCCACCGTATGGGCGAGGAGTTTGTTCGGGCTGCCGCGGCGCTGGCGGCGGTCGATCATCAGGCCGCCGGCCTCGACGATTTCGGCAAACCAGTCAACTGGCACGCGCGGCAGGTAGAGCGCTGGCGCTCGCAATTGGATGGATATCGCGACGTTCCCGGTTACGCCGCCGAAGCTCCTCTGCCGTATATGGATGAAACCGGCCGGTGGCTGACTGACAACGTCCCGGCGGATGGTCGCATCGGCATCATTCACGGTGATTTTCAATGGCCCAATGTCATGTTCTCCCTCGAATCCCCGCGCATCTCCGGGCTGATCGACTGGGAGCTTTCCACGCTCGGAGACCCCTTACTGGATCTTGCCTGGGTACTGACCTCCTGGCGTGAACCGGGTGACCCGAGCGAGGGAGGAGCCAGCGGCGGGCCGATAGTCCAGCCCTGGGATGGCTTCATGACGCGTGCCGAACTGATTTCCCTGTACGGCGAGCTGAGCGGCCGGGACATGAGCTCCATGCCGTGGTTCTTTGTACTTGCCTGCTACAAGCTTGCCTGTCTGCTGGAGGGCACCTATGCACGATCCCTCGCCGGCAAGGCGCCGAAGGAAATGGGCCTTTACCTGCACAACTACGCGATCTGGCTGATGGCCAAGGCCAGACAGCTGATTGCCAGCGCATGAGCCGGCAATTTCTGACACCTTGATGGAGAATGACAAGATGTGGGACTTTTCAACTGACCCCGAGTTTAAGGCCAAGCTGGACTGGATTGATCGCTTCCTGATTGAGGAAGTGGAGCCGCTGGATGTGCTGTATCCATCCGTCAGCGTGGTCTACGACACCCGCCACAGCGCTTCCCGTGCCATTCTCAAACCGCTGCAGGCAGAGGTTAAGAGCCAGGGTTTGTGGGCCTGCCATCTGGGGCCCGAACTGGGCGGCGAGGGCTATGGCCAGGTGGCTCTGGCGCTGATGAACGAGCGCCTGGGTCGTTCGCTCTGGGCGCCAACCGTGTTCGGGACCGCGGCGCCGGATACCGGCAATGCCGAGATCCTCGCCATGTTCGGCACCCAGGACCAGAAGGACCGATACCTGCAACCACTGCTCGATGGTGACATCGTCTCCTGTTTTTCCATGACCGAGCCGCAGGGAGGGGCTGATCCGCGGGTATTTACCACGCAGGCCCGGCGCGATGGCGACCACTGGGTTATCAGTGGCGAGAAGTGGTATTCATCCAATGCGCGTTACGCCGAATTCCTGCTGGTGCTGGCGGTAACCGACCCGGATGCACCGATCCAGAAGCGCATGTCGATGTTCATCGTGCCGAAGGGCTCGCCTGGGCTGGAAATCATCCGCAATGTGCCGCACATGGGTGAGCGACTGGAGATGGACGAGGCCACCGAGGGTTATCTTCGTTACAACGATGTGCGCGTACCCCTCGATCATATGTTGGGTGAGCCTGGCGGCGGATTCGCCGTCGCCCAGGCGCGTCTCGGTGGCGGGCGAGTGCACCACGCCATGCGCATCGTTGGCCAATGTCAGCGGGCTCTGGACATGATGTGCGAGAGGGCTCTGAGCCGGTACACCCAGGGAACCAGACTGGCAGATCTGGGCACGGTGCAAGCCATGATCGCCGATAGCCAGATAGAGCTCGAGCAGTTCCGTCTGCTGGTGATCAAGACCGCCTGGATCATTGATCGGAGCCATGGCGATCCGCGCCAGGCTCGTGGGCACATTGCGATGGTCAAGGTGGGTATGGCGAAGGTGTACCACGACATTGTCCAGCGGGCGCTGCACATGCATGGCTCGCTGGGCGCAACCTTTGAAACGCCGCTGGCCTACATGTGGATCAACGTGCCGACCTTTGGCCTCGCAGACGGTCCGACCGAGGTACACCGGGCGACTGTGGCCAAGGAACTGCTACGCCATCACCGGCCGGCTGAAGGCCTGTTTCCCAGTGAACATCTGCCGCCAAAAATCGCTGCGGCCCGTACGCGCTACGCCCACATTCTTGATGACCAGCTATTGGAGAACTGTGATGAGCGATGCGTTTAACCAGGAAACGCTGTTTGATCTGACCGGCAAGGTGGTGCTGGTTACCGGCGGCAGTCGTGGATTGGGTTACCAGATGGTCCGAGCGTTCGCCGCCCATGGAGCCGATGTGATTATCGCCAGCCGCAAGCTGGAGGCCTGCGAAGCGGTAGCCGCGGAAATGCGCGCCCTGGGCCGGCGAGCCCTGGCCGTTGCGTGTCATGCCGGCAAGTGGGAAGAAGTAGAGCGCCTGGCAGAAGTGGCCTACGCCGAATTTGGCCGGGTCGATGTTTTGGTGAACAACGCCGGGATGTCACCGGCGGTACCGAGCCATCAGGTGACCGAGGAACTGTTCGACAAGGTCGTCGGGCTCAACTTCAAGGGCCCGTTCCGTCTGGCGTCGATCATTGCCCAGCGCATGGCGCAGGGCGAGGGCGGCTCAATCATCAATATCAGCAGCACCGGCGGTCTTCGCCCCTCGCCCATGATAGTGCCCTACGCCGGGGCGAAGGCCGCGCTGAATGCCATGAGCGTCGGCCTGGCGCAGGAGTACGGGCCCAGGGTGCGGGTCAATACGATATCGGCCGGCCCCTTTCTGACCGATATCTCCAAGGCCTGGACCGAGGAGATGCGCGAGAAGTGCGTCAGTGCGCTGGGCCGGCCAGGCCGGCCGGAAGAAATCATCACCACTGCCCTGTATCTGGCCAGCCCTTACTCCAGCTATACCACCGGGTCGCTGATCAAGGTGGACGGCGGGATGCCCTGAGGCGGGTTTTGACAACCTCAACCACAACAATTCAAGAGGTTATCGCTATGCAGCTTGCTGGCAAGAATATCATCGTTACCGGCGGTGCACGTGGCATCGGCGCCGTCGTTGCCCGTGCCTATGCAGCCGCAGGTGCCCGAGTGGTTGCACTGGATGTGCTGGATGATGAAGGCGCGGCAGTGGTCGCTGCCATCAATGCCCGGTACCCCGGTCACGCACGGTATCTGTCCTGCAATATCGCCGATGCGGATCAGGTCCGCACGGTGTTTGCCCAGGCCTGTGACTGGCTGGGCGGGCTTGATGTGCTGGCCAATATCGCTGGCGTTGAACGCACCGCGCCGGCGGAAGCCATCGGCCAGGCGGACTGGGACCTGATTTTCGACGTCAATGTCCGTGGCACTCTGCATACCAACCAGGCAGCCTTCCCGTATCTGTGCGAACAGGGCGGCAGGATCATCAACTTCGGCTCGGCCGCTGGCATCAATGGCATGCCGAACGCGGCTCATTATGCCGCTTCCAAGGGCGCGGTCCTGGCCTGGACCCGCACCCTTGCCCAGGAGTGGGCCAAACATCGGATTACCGTCAACGCCGTAGCGCCGATGATGTGGACGCCCATGTATGACACCCACAGGGCAAAGATGAGCGCCGACGAACTGGCGACCCATGACGAACTACTGAGCCGGGTGATTCCAATGGGCGGAAAACTGGGTGATGCCGAGCGGGATCTGGCACCGTTCATGGTTTTTCTTGCCAGCGACGGATCGGGCTTCATTACCGGCCAGACCCTCTGTGTCGACGGCGGCACCGTACCGACCCGTTGACCCCGACATGCCGCAACGGCGGTATCAGGAGTATTCGCGATGCAGCATCTGATGGGTAAAACAGCAGTAGTGACGGGGGCCGCCAGCGGCCTTGGTCTCGCCATGGCCGGGGCATTTTGCCGGGAAGGAATGCGAGTGGTGCTGGCAGATCTGCCGAGTCCGGCGTTGACAGAAGCAGCGCATAGCCTGAGCGACAAGGGTTTTGCGGTATTGGGGGTGGCAGTGGATGTGGCCGATGCGGCCTCGGTCGACGCGCTTGCCCGGCGCAGTATCGAGCATTTTGGTCGCGTGGATGTGCTGTGCAACAACGCCGGGATTGCCGGCGACCTACCCCGTGAGAGCTGGGAGCATGATCTGGCCAACTGGCGGCGCGTGCTCGATGTGAACCTGATGGGAGTGATTCATGGTATCCACAGTTTTATCCCATTGATGCTTGGGCAGCCCGATGGCCATGTGATCAATACCGCCTCGATGGGCGGCTTGGTGGCCTTACCGTATCTTGCACCTTACGCAGCGTCGAAAGCGGCGTTGATAGCCCTCTCCGAGTCACTGGAGCTGGAGCTTAATGCCTTGGGGGCGAACATCAGCGTATCGGTGCTCTGTCCAGGCATGGTGCAAACGGGGCTGACCCGTCCTGGCATGGATCATTCTGTCTGTACTGCCGCTCCACCCTCGGCTCCCGCCCAAGAGTTCTACCAGGGCACACAAAAATCGGCCGTTCAGGCGACCGTCTCCGCGGACGATGTCGCCCGGAAAGCGATCGAAGGGATGCGCAACGGCCAGTTTTTCATTCTCAGTCACGGAGGCACGCTTGCCACAGCTCAGAAGCGCTGGCAGCGCCTTCAAGGCAATTTTACCCTTCAACAGGAGCCGCAGGCATGAATCTTCCACTGAATGACCAGGCGCTGCCAGGCTGGAGCCTCGGCGAATCCGATACCATCAACGACGTAGTACGTCGCGCAGCACGCGATTTCGGCGACCAGCCATTCCTCGACGTGTTGGGTGAGATTCACAGTTTCGCTGACATTCAGCGTGAGTCATGCCGCCTGGCCAACGGTCTGGCCCGGTTGGGCGTGGTCAAGGGGCAGACCGTCGTCACCATTCTCGACAACAACGCCGATGCGGTGCTGCTCTGGTTTGCCCTGAACAAGTTGGGTGCCATCAGCGTGCCGGTCAATACCGCATTCAAGGGAGAATTCCTGCGTCACCAGCTCGCCGATGCCAAAGCCGTGGTGGTAATCGCGGAAACCGCCTACGCAGAGCGTATCGGTCTTATCGCCGAGCAGTTGCCGGACCTTCGCCACATCGTGCATCGCGGCGCCGCACCCGAGGATAGCCTGGGCGACAAGCTGCTGGTCCCGCTGGAGGACGTTCGCAGCGAAGACACCAGCGATCCGCAGGTCCCTGTCGCCGCCGGTGACCTGGCTATGCTCATCTACACTGGCGGCACCACGGGGCCATCCAAGGGCTGCATGATCAGCCACAATTACGCTTGCAACGAAGCCCGGCAGATCATCGTCTGCCACGGCCGCAGCCGTGACTCCATTACCTGGACGCCGCTGCCGCTTTTTCACCTCAATGCCACGGTAACCACCGTGCTGTGCAATCTGATGATCGGGGCGCGGGTGGTTATCTACCCGCGTTTTTCCGTATCCGGCTTTTGGCCGGACATTGAACGCAGTGGGGCCAATGAAGCCAATCTGCTTGCTTCCATAGCGCCCCTGTTGGCTGATGCCCCGGACAACGAGACGATGGAGCGCTGTTACGGCCAACTGAACAAGGTATACAGCGCGCCCTTCCCGCCGGAGCTGCAGCAGCGCTGGCGTGATCGTTTCGGCGTCAGGCACACGGTGGGCGGTGCCGGCTTTGGGCTGACCGAATGCGCCATCGTCACCATGCTGCCCTTCGGGGAGCCGGACAAACCCAACTGCGCCGGTCGGCGCTGTGATTCCTTCGATATACGTGTGGTAGACGACAACGATGTCGAACTGCCATATGGCACCCCCGGTGAACTCATAGTCCGTCCGCTCAAACCGCATGTGATGTTCGAAGGCTACTGGAACCGCCCGGCAGATACACTGAGGGTCATGCGCAACATGTGGTTCCATACGGACGACATTGGCAAGATCGATGAAGACGGCTTTTTCTTTTTCCTCGACCGGAAGAAGGATTATCTACGCCGCGGGGGTGAAAATATTTCCAGTTACGAGATGGAAAAGACCTTCGCTGAGCACCCGGCGATTGCAGAGGTCGCGGTGCATGCGGTGTTTTCCGAACTGTCGGAGGATGAGGTCAAGGTTACGGCGGTTCTTCGTCCGGACGCCCAGATTATCGAGGAAGAGCTATGTCGCTGGGCGATAGAGCGTGTGCCCTATTATGCTGTGCCACGTTTCATCGAATTTCGTCGCGAGCTGCCGCGCAGCCCGGTTGGTCGCATTCTCAAGTACAACTTGCGTGATGAGGGGGTAACGGCCAGCACCTGGGACAGGATCAAGGCTGGCGTCATGTTCGAGAAGCGCTGATACGGTGGAGAAAAAAACGTTAGCGCCCGCTCCACTCGGGTTTGCGCTTCTCTTGAAATGCCCGTATGCCGATCTGCATGTCCTCCGACTGTGCCAGCCGCTGGCTGGCTGCGGTGCTTTGAGCACGCAGCTCCGGCTCGGCGAAGTCGAGAGCCTGACGAGCGATGAGCAGGGTTTCACTGACGGCCAGCGGCGCGTTATCGGCTATCTGGCGGGCCAGTACAAGGGCCTGGCCAAGCACCTCATCATCCACCACGACGCGGTTGACCAGGCCCAGCGTGGCGGCCCGATCCGCGCCAAGCCGATTGCCGGTCAGCAACAGCTCCATGGCTATGGCCGGGGCAATGCGTCGGGCCAGACGATAAGCCCCGGCAGCGCCGGCAATCATGCCGCGTTTGACCTCCGGCAGGCAGAAACTGGCGTTCTGCCCGGCGATGATCATGTCGCAGGCCAGTGCCAGCTCGGCGCCACCGCCCAGCGCCATACCGCGTACGGCAGCGATCCACGGCTTGCGGCGCTGGGCATGGATAAGACCACCCATGCCGGCTGCATGGTCGGCAATCTGTTCGCCGATACCCGCAGCGATGTCGTCAAGGTCAGCGCCAGCGGAAAAGGCTGTGGCTCCAGCGCCATTGAGGACGACCACCCGGATTGCCCGATTGTTTTCGGTATTCTCGACATGGGCCGCCAGGGTACGCGACACGCTGACATTGATCGCATTGCGCTTTTCTGGACGGTTCAAGGTGATCAGGGCGATGCAGCCGTCAATCTCCTCGTACAACACTTCACTGGTCATCATGGGTATCCGTGCGAACGTCAGGGTGCCGGTATCTCGCGCTGACGCTGTGTATTAGCAACTGCTGGTTTCAGTATAAATAACATAATGACATTTATAAGGCAGATAACGGATCGCCGTATCGATATGTATGTTGTGTTCTGAAGCCTTGCCTTCGCTAAGGGGAGCCTTATTTTCTATATTGCGTGGTTCGATTGGTCCTGTCCAGGCAATTGGGGGCAAACAAGATTGATTGACAGGCACAGCTAAAATAGCTGACATAACGTTTGTTATTTGTTTGGCGAAAGGTTAAAAATACATCTAAGTAGAAATAAAAATGACGGGGTAATGTTATGTCCAAAATAGCTGTCAAGGCCAAAATCTCCTTGGCCATTGATCTGGCAGAGTTTCAGCAGGGCTGGCGGGTACTCGTGCTCGCCCTGATTGGCATAGGCACCTCGGTCAGCGTGGCTCCCCTGTATGCCTTCGGCACCATGGTGGTACCCATGCAAGAAGCCTTTGGCTGGTCCCGGGGGGAAGTTCAGTCATCCATTGCATTTCTGTTTGCCAGTTCAGTCATAGCCATCCAGTTCACTGGCTGGCTGAACAAGCGTTACGGATTGCGCCCCGTCGCTCTGGTGTCGCTGATTACCCTGCCGATAGGTTATGTGGTGATGACGCTGAATACCGGGTCGATTATCCAGCTTTACGCGGGTTATGCGATGCTGGCCTTTGCCGGACTGGGAACACTGCAGGTCACCTGGACTCATTTCGTCAATCTCTGGTTCGATAAAAACCGCGGCTTGGCGCTGGCTATTATTCTCTGCGGTACAGGCTTGTCAGGCCTGGTAATGCCGCCACTGCTGACCTGGGCCATGGAGTTGTGGGGCTGGCGAGCCGGCTTCTGGGTGTTGGCTATCCTACCCCTGGCGCTGACATTTCCGATGTCTCTATTCTGGCTGACTTCATCCGGCCCGGTCGGGCATTCGCGTACGTTGGACTCAGATGCGGCAAAGGCAAAGGCGCTTCCGGGCATGGTCCTGCCTGAGGTATTTCGTTCGAGAAAATTCTGGCTGTGCAATTTCGCGTTGGTTTTTTTCGTCATTGCCATGATCGGCATGCTGACCAACGCTGTGCCGATGATGCGCGACAATGGACTTAGCGCCGCTGAGGCCGCTGCCACCTTCAGTGTGTATGGTATCTCGTTGGTTATCGGGCGCGTGCTGGTTGGCTATCTGATTGATCGTCTATGGGCTCCGGGCGTGGCTTTTCTGGTGATGTTCCTGCCAGCAATCGGCTGCGTCATCTTTTTCTCGGTCGAAACCCATATACCCTCGCTGATGCTGGCCGCCATGCTGATTGGTGTCGGCGCTGGTGCAGAAATGGACATTGCCGCATTCATGATGGCGCGTTATTTCGGCATGCGTGATTACAGTCGCGTGTTCGCGTTGCATATGGGGTTCATCAGTATTGGCAGTACGCTGGCGCCGATACTCTTCGCCGTGATGTATGACACCAGCGGGTCCTACGCCTCCATGCTGATCTTCTGCACCATCAGCTTCGCCGTCAGCGCCTGTTTGCTGCTGACCATGGGACGTTACCCCAACTTCTCGCCAGTGCCACCGGCAGTGGACGTGCTCGACCAGGCGGCCAACAGTATCGACAACGCCTCGGTAGCAGGATAACGGTAATGAACAAATCGAACAGCCCAGAGCGGCCTGCCTTTCTTGCCAGTCTCAAGCCGGACGAAGGTCTCGACCCGCTGATGGATCACCTGAAGGTCTATGGGGTGCCCAGCTTCGACGAGCAGGGCGCTGGCATTGATCTGCGGCTCGAAGCCTGCCATATGAATGGAGGCCAGAGTGCCCACGGCGGCCTGATAATGATGCTGCTGGACGTCGTAATGGCCTGCAGTACGTCAAGGGATGGGCGCCATTGTGTGACGGTAGAACTGAAATGCAACTTCATGAAACCGGGTGGCAAGGAGGGAGATCTTCTGCGCGCCACAGGTATCGTGCGGGCCTCCACCAGAAGCCTGGCCTTTTGCGATGGCGAGATCCGCAACGAAGCGGGCGAGTTGCTGGCGACGGCCTCGGGAACGTTCAAGTACGTGAGACCCTTGCACTCGCTGGACCAGCAGCCGGTGAGGGCATAATCAGGCGGGAGCTTTGATATGGAATTGCGACTGGAAGGCAAGACCGCGCTGGTCACCGGAAGTAGCGCCGGAATCGGTGTGGGTATTGCCAGTATGCTGGCAGCGGAAGGCGCGATGGTGGTGGTACATGGACGTAACATCGAACGTGCCCAGGGCGTGGCTGCGAAAATACGTCAGCAGGGGGGCCGTTGCGCAGTGGTCTGCGGTGACCTTGCAAACCGGGCTGGGGTTGACCAGGTTGCGGAAACTGTACTGGAGGTTTCTGGTGGCATCGATATCCTGGTCAACAACGCTGGTGGTAGCCCCGAGACTGCCGATCCGGGGTGGTTCTTCACCGGCACCGACACCTGGCTGGAGACCTATCAGGCAAATGTGTTGGCCGCCATGTGCCTGGTTCAGGCTCTGGTGCCGGCCATGCGGGAGCGGGGCTGGGGCCGGGTGATCAATATCAGCACCGCTGCGGCGATTACCCCTACGTCGGCCCAGCCTGACTATGCGGCAGCCAAAGCGGCCATGCTGAACATGTCGCTGAGCCTGTCCAAGGCGCTGAGCGGAACGGGGGTCACCAGCAATGCCATTTCCCCTGGCATGATCCGAACCGCAGGGCTGAATACCTTTCTGGCCAATTTCGCCACCAAGCGTGGCTGGGACAACGATCTCGCCAGAGCTGAGGCATACGTTCTCAAGGGTGCCGGTCAGACCGTCGCCAAGGTGGGGGAGGTTGAGGACATCGCCTATGCGGTGGCGATGTTGGCAAGTCCCCGGTCCGACTTTATCAACGGCACCAATATGCACGTGGACGGCGGCATTTCACCTTCGCTTTACTAGCGGGTTCTGCTTGCGCCAGTTGATCACTTCGGTTTGGCAGAGAGACGCTAGGCGAGAGCAGGTAGGTGACGCTTCATGAAATCCAGCATGGCGCCATTAAACACATCGTTGCGGTCTCCAGCGACCATATGACCGGCTCCCTGAACGTCGGTAAATTCCATCTTTGGCATTAGTTTGCGCATTTCGGCCACGCCCTCGGGGCTTACGACGTCACTTTGCTGACCGCGGATCAGCAACGTGGGGACAGCAACGTTTTCCGCCGCATCAAACATTCGCTGACTGATTTCCTGGACCGTCGTGCGGAAGTCGCCCAGCATGAACTGCGGATCCCAATGCCAGCGCCAGCGCCCGTCTTCGCCCAGGCGCAAGTTCTTGCGCAGCCCGTCCCTGCTGCCTGCGCGGGAGTGAGTGGAATTGTAAGTCGCGACGGCTTCAGCTGCCTCGTCAAGGGAAGCGAATCCGTCGGGATTGCCCAGCATGAAATCCTTGATGCGTTCTATGCCTTGTGCTTCAAGGCGGGGGGTTACATCGACCATAATCAGCAAGGAGGCGATGTCAGGTTGTGCGCCGCAGGCAATGAGGGAGTTAACGCCGCCCATTGAGGCGCCTACCAGGGCTGGCCTGTTGTCCAGCGTGGCGATGATCGATTTCAGATCACCCACCTGGGAGTCCAGACGGTAATTGCCGTTCTCAATCCAATCGGACTCCCCATGCCCGCGCGCATCCACGGCAATGGCCAGATATCCGGCCCTGGCCAGTGCCTGCCTCGCTCTGGCCCACGAATGCCGGGTCTGGCCGCCGCCGTGCAGCAGCAGGACCGGCTGGCCATCAGCCGGGCCTTCCTGATCTGCCGCCAGACGATTGCCGGAGCTACCTTCAAAGTAACGCAGTACCGAGCCATTGGTAGACATGCCCTGATCCTCAGCGCTTGGCTAGTGTGAAGCCAGCCTTTTCACGGTCCCAGGTACTCAGGGTCACGCCGTCGTCACGCAGCTCGAATTTGTAAACCCGGCCGAGTGGGCTTTTCGGCAGGGCGCTGCGGAACTCGATGTAACGGGGAACGGCGTAGTAGGGCATATGGTCTGCTGACCAACGGCATAACGCCTCTTCACCGATCTGCATTCCTTCCTTCAGCGTTATGGTTACTTTCAGCTCGTCTTCGCCGAGATCGGACAACACCGCATGGGCGGCTACTTCATCCACCGCATCATGCTGTAGAAAGGCGTGTTCAACTTCGAAACTGGATATGTTCTCGCCGCGACGGCGCAGGTAATCCTTTTTACGGTCGACAAAGTAGAAATAGTCGTCCTCGTCAAACTTACCAATATCACCGGTGTGGAACCACATGTTGCGCATGACCTTGAGCGTATCTTCGGGGCGGCGCCAGTAGCCCTCGAACATCACATGCGGCTTGCGCGGTCGGATGATGATCTCGCCGGGCGTATTGGCAGGCAACTCCTTATCGTTGTCGTCAACGATACGCACATCAAAGAATTCGGTGTTGCGCAGGCCTGAACTGCCGGGCTTCTGTAAGGTGCCAAAGGGCAGAATACTGGGCAGAGAGCATTCGCTCAGTCCGAAACCGCCGCAGACGGTATGCTCAGCGCCAAAGCGCGTTTTCCAGGCCTCTTGCACTGACTCGGGGAAAGGTGCGCCCCATACTGCCTTGAGCTGCCCATAACAGCGCTTCATGGCGTCATTGTCCGGTGCGCTGGCCAGCATCGGCATCATGGATGCCAGTAACTGGGTTTCGTTGGCACCGGTGCGTTCGATTTCAGGCCAGAAATTGGAGACCGAGAACCGTGGATAGATCGCTACCTGGGCGCCGACCATCATGTTGGCAAGGCATGTGGTGGCTACTGCGTTGAAGTGAAAGAGCGGCAGGGAGGTCCAGGTGATGGTGTCTTCATTGCGGTTGGTAATGATCAGCATCTGACGGGCAAGGCTGCATGCATAATTATGACTGATCATGCAGCCCTTTGACGGGCCTGTAGTACCGCCGGTGTAAATCAGCATCGCCAGATCTGACGGTGCCACGTCTACGTCCTGGTCGGACGAGTCGCTGCTGAGAATTTCGCTCCAGGGCAGCATGCGCTGCTCTCCGTGCAGCTCCACGGCCGGGCGCTCATTGCGATACACCAGGGTTTGAAGTTTGGGTAGCTTGTCGGCAATGGCGGTAACCCGCTCGGCATAATCACTTTCCGCAATGATGATGGTCGCATCGGCATCGGACACCTGATGACGGAGGAAATCACCCTTGAGTGCGGTGTTGACCGGAACGCTGATGGCACCGAGCTTGTTGATGGCAAGCCATAGGAAGACGGCATCTGCCGAGTTATCAAGAAGAGTGACAACGGTCTGACCCTTACTGATGCCGAGTTGGCTCAAGCCATTGGCCAGGCGGCAGGCAGCGGTATCCATGTCCTGGTAGCTGCAGGTCGCTCCCAGGAAGTCCATGTACTGTTTATCGCCATGCTGGGCGACAGCCCGGCGCAGGACAGCATTGATCGTGTCCTCCTCGCCGGTACTCCACTGGATGTCACTCTTGCTCATGTGTTGTATCCTCGGTGTTGTTTTTGTTTGCTGAAAACCATTCCATCACGCAGCGATCCAGCTTTCATTATGAATGTACAGTTTGCTTTTTAAAAGCTAAAAACTGACTGATTGACATTTATTGAAGTCTGCCGCACTGTGACAAACAGGTCAATACCGAGCTCTGCTTTCCCAACCTTTTCTGGGCAGGATAATGCACAGGCGGGTAGTGCCGATCTTTTGTGAGGACTAGGAATCTCTGAAAAACGTAGCGAGCGAAGGCCAGGCAAGGCGAAATTGAGCGAAAAAGCGGAGTTTACTCGTCGTAAATGAGCATTTTTTGCGAGATTTCAACGCAGCATGGCCGAGCGCAGTAGTTTTGCAGAGGATCCCTAAGTTAACAGGACATCACGAGGTGTATGCATGGTAGTTGGCGAGCGGGACGCGGTTATTTCCGGAGTTGGGCAGTCCCAGGTTGGGCGACGCCTTGGCCGAGGCGGGCTGGACCTCACACTTGAGGCGATATTGGCGGCGCTTGACGACGCTGGGCTGGATCGTAGCGAGATAGACGGTGTGGCCAGTTGGCCCGGCTACCGTGCTGACATGCCGGCTTTTTCGCCAGTGTCTATCAGCCAGGTCAAGGAATCGCTGGCGCTCGAGCTCAACTGGTATTGCGCCGGTAACGAGGCGACCCAGATGGGGGCCCTGATCAACGCCTGCATGGCCGTAGCGTCGGGCCAGGCGCGGCACGTGATTTGCTACCGCACCATGGTCGAGTCAACCGCCCTGGCGCTGGGAGTACGCTCCAGCAATATAGGCAACCAAGGACGCATATCGGGTTTTGGCGAGTTCCAGGTGCCTTTCCAGGCGGCAGCGCCGGCCAACTGGATAGGCATGGTTGCGAGCCGCTATTTCCACGAGTTTGGTGCAACCCGCGAACAGCTTGGGGCGGTAGCCATTAACGCGCGGCGCAATGCAGGTCTCAACCCGAATGCCATCTATCGCGAGCCGCTGACTATGGAGCAATATCTCGATTCGCGCATGATTTCCACGCCCCTTTGCCTGTATGACTGCGATGTGCCAGTGGATGGCTCGACGGTAATCATCGTGTCACATAAAGATACTGTTCCCGATCTGAAATCCAGACCGGTGCACGTCGAATCCGTCTGCGGACCGCTAACTGGCCGTGATAGCTGGGATCAAATGCCGGACATGACACGCTACATTGCCGAATCGGCGGGCAAGCGGTTATGGAGCAGGACCGACTACAAGCCGGCGGATGTCGACCTGGCCGAGCTGTATGATGGCTTCAGTTTTCTTAGCCTGCTATGGCTGGAAGGGCTGGGTTTCTGCGGTCGTGGCGAGGCGGCCAGCTTCGTTGAAGGCGGGCAGCGGATTGCGCTGGACGGTGAGTTACCACTGTCTACCCATGGCGGTCAGTTGTCAGCGGGACGTTTGCACGGCCTTGGCCACGTGCATGAAGCGGTTGTTCAATTGCGAGGAGAAGGCGGCGCCCGCCAGGTACCTGGTAACCCGAAGCTGGCGGTAGCCGCCAACGGCGGCGGACCTCTGGCGGGTGCGGTTCTGCTGTCCAGTGGGCAGTGACCTGCGCTAATCAGGCAGCCATCTGCCTGATTAGCCAGTCATTTTACCAGTGACACAACTCACTTCGTCCTTGAATGGGGTCGCTCAGCCTGTGAGTTCAACCCTGCCGTTATTGATGACGATTACCTCGCGTTCCAGCGCAGCGACTCTGAAAAACACCTCGTTGCCCTGGGTCCATATGTTCACGCGAAAGGTTTCACCGGGATAAGCCGGTGCAGTGAAGCGCCCGAAGATGGAGGCGATCCGGGTATTGTCATAATCACAGACCGCCTGCATGATCGCGCGCACGGCCACGCCCCAGGTTGCCAGGCCATGCAGAATGGGCCTGTCGAATCCCGCCTGGCGAGCGACGTCGGGATCGGCGTGCAGTGGATTCCAGTCACCATTAAGGCGGTAGAGCAGCGCCATGTCCGCGGGCGTTGTCAGGTCGACGACGTGATCAGGGGCGCGGTCGGGCGGAGAAGGGGGCTTGGCACTGGCTTTCTGTGGGCCACCAAAGCCGCCATCGCCGCGCGCGATCATGGTCTGGGTGATGGTGCATAGCGGCTCGCAGCTGTCGAGTTCCAGGATGCGTCTTTCATAGGTGATCAGCGCGCCTTTATCCGCGCCCTTGTCGACGATATCCACAATGCGCGATTTGCCAATCACGCTGGCTTGGGCGGGCAACGGTTTGTGCAGGGTCAGGCCCTGTTCAGCGTGCACGATTCTCACCCAGTCCAGACCGGTGTCCATGGTGCGCGGCCAGTAGCCGGGGTGCGCGAGAATCACGCCCATGCTGGGTACGGCGCGCAGACCCTTCTCAAATACGAACCGCAACTGGCTGTCTGCCAGAGGAGTGTCGCCATAGCCGAGGCTCAAAGCGTAAAGAAGGCAGTCCTTGTTGGTATAGCTGTGCAGGGTGTCTGGAATCTGCAGGTTCAGAAGCGCTTGGTAATCAATCATTCCCGGATCTCGTCAAGGGGTTGTCGGAGGCTCAGGCCAGCAGGGCTCTGAGCACGCTGATGAGTGTCAGTGGCTGGTCGAACATCAAATGGTGGTGGCCTTCCGGAACAACGATTGGCCCATGCCCATCGGCCAGATAGGCGACAATCCGCGTCGCCCTCTCCTGACTGGCTACCACGCTATTCTCGGCCCTGACGTAATCGACTCGGCAGCGAATGCTGCGCAGCAGGCTTTCGCCATCAGCCTCCCGCGTACCCCCAACCGGAAGAGTCGGATCGAACTTCCAGCGATAGCCGCCATGGCAGGGCCGCAGCGAATGTCTGGCAACATGCTCGAGCAGGTAGTCATGGGTGATGGGCTGATCTGGCATCAGGCGGAACCGTTGCGTGCCCGTCGACAGGTCGGGATACACGCGATTGCCACGGATTGTCGCTGGCTCGGGTGGGAAGGGTTCGCCTTCAAAAAGCACGAAGCTGTCGATGATGATCAGGCGTTGAAACAGCTCCGGTCTTTCGGAGCAGGCGCGCAGCAGTCTTGAGCCGCCGTAGCTATGGCCGACGGCAATAACCGGGGTGCTCCCAAGATGCTTGATCAGCGCCAGAATATCCCGGGCGGGAGCGACGGCATCATAGACCTCACGGTGCCCGCTATCGCCCATGCCTGAAAGGTCCAGAGCCACCACCCGGAACTGGCTGACGAAAGATGGTGCGATAAAGTCCCACCAGTGGGCATGCCCGCGGAAGCCGTGGATAAACAGCAGGATGGGTTTGTGCTCGTCCTCGAGGTTCCAGCCGAGGTAGTGCAGACGATTCTCGTCGGTGTCGAAAAATCGTGATTGTCCTGGCTCGTCCATGGCCCGGCTGAACCAGTCTGGCAATTCTGGTGCTGCATTCCCTTGCAGGGTGTCTGGGTACGTCGGCATGGGGCTTCCTTAAACAGTCGGCAATGACGCGGCCGCGCCTCGAAGGGGTTTGGCGGTCGCTGATAAAGATCACCCGGTGGGTTACCATGAAGCTGATAGTATGTTAGTTTTTGCTTCGAAGTCCAGTAGCTCACCGGAGCGCCTGGCGAACTGACGAGTACCTAACGCTGGAGTAGGACTATGGAACGTTTTCCACGTGGCAAAGCGGCGGTAGTCGGAGCGGCAACCTACGGCATGGGTGCATCTCCCGGTATGCGATCACTGGATCTGGCCGGGCAGGCGGCGGTGCTGGCGCTGGCTGACGCCAATCTGAAGCTGGCCGACGTTGATGCGCTATTTGTGTGTACACCTGACGATGCCCTGTCGGGACTCAGTGCTGCGGAGTACCTCGGTATCCAGCCGCGATTTACCGAAAACAACCGCACCGGCGGCTCCGCTTTTCACTCCCACGTCATTACCGCAACCCTGATGCTCGAGGCCGGTTATTGCGATACGGCCTTGATCATGTATGGCAGCAATCAGAGAACCGCTTCCGGCGGCCTGATGTCGATGCGTTTGCCTTCGCCCTATGAACGGCCCTACCGACCGCTGACACCGCTTTCCTCCTATGCCCTGGCCGCAGCACGACACATGTATCAGTACGGCACCACACGCGAACATCTGGCGGAGGTGGCGGTAGCGGCCCGTAATTGGGCCAAGCTCAATCCGGATGCGTTCAAGCGTGACGATCTGACCATCGAGGACTGCCTGAGGTCGCGCATGGTCTCCGATCCGCTCAGCGTAAGCGATTGCTGCCTGGTCACCGATGGTGCTGCGGCGATTGTGCTAACCCGTGCTGACCGGGCCGCTGATCTGGTCAGGGATCCGGTGTACGTGCTCGGTGCGGCGGCGGCCACCTGGTATTCGGGGGTTGACCAGGCCGGGGACCTGACGGTAACGGCTGCGAGGGAGTCAGGTCAGCGGGCCTATGATCTGGCCGGAGTGAGCCCGAAGGATATTGACGTGGTGCAGCTTTATGATGCCTTCACCATTAACACCATTCTGTTTCTCGAAGACCTCGGTTTCTGCGAAAAAGGTGAAGGTGGTGCCTTTGTTTCTGGCGGCAATATCGGGCCCGGTGGCGGCTTGCCGGTGAATACCAATGGCGGCGGGCTGTCTTGCTGCCATCCAGGGATGTATGGCCTGTTCACCATCGCCGAGTCATGCGTACAGCTGAGAAATCAAGGGGGCGACCGTCAGGTCGCTGGCGCACGGCTGGCGCTGGCGCATGCTAATGGCGGCACGCTGTCGAGTCAGGCCAGCATGATCCTGGGTACGGCAGAAACGCTATAACACATTGTGCAACCAAGCCAGCCCCGTTCAACAACAAACAAGGCCGCCATGGCCTGTTGGAGACACCAGAATGAGTACCAGTAAATTGGACACCGTGATGCGCCATGTGCACGTCTCGATCAGCAATCGTATTGCCACGGTGACCCTCGATCGTGCCCCGGTCAATGCGCTGGATTCGGTCGCCATTCGCGAGTTGACAGCCACCTTCAACAATCTGGCGCGCTCCACTGAAGCCAGCGTGATCGTGTTTACTGCCGCGGGCGAGCGGATTTTCTGCGGCGGCATCGATTTGAAGGACTCTGCACGCCGCCACGCCCGCGAACTGGTGGAAGAGGATACGACTGTCGACCTGCTGGACCCCGGTGCGGTAATACGTGATTGTTTCTGGGCAATCATGGATTGCCCGTTGCCGGTAATTGCCGCCGTCAATGGTCGGGCCATAGGCGCTGGTCTGGTTCTCGCGGCCTGCTGCGACATGATCATCGCCGCAGACCACGTCACCTTCTCCGTGCCGGAAATCAAAGCCGGCGTGCTGGGTGGTGCACGCCATCTGCAACGTTTAGTGGGACCCTTCAAGACTCGCAAGATGTTCTTTACCGGTGAACCCGAAACCGCCCAGGAATTTTACCGCCTAGGCGCAGTGGAGGCGGTTGTCGCGCCTGACAGGCTGCTGGAGACGGCGCATGAGCTGGCTGCCAGTATCGCCAGGAACAGCCCCATCGGGCTGCGGCTGGGCAAGGAGTCGCTGGTCCGGGTCGAGGATCTGTCAGTGCGTGAGGGGTACCGTATCGAGCAGGACTACACCAGTCGCGTAACCCGCTACCGGGATTCCGCTGAAGCACGCAGCGCCTATCTTGAAAAGCGTGATCCGGACTGGAGCTGGTCCTGACAAGTTTTCAGCTTTTATATACGCTAAGGAACCTCTGAAAAACTACTGCGCTCGGCCATGCTGCGTTGAAATTTCGCGAAAAATGCTCATTTACAGCATGTAAACTGCGCCTTTTCGCTCAATCTCGCCTTGCCTGACCTTCGCTCGCTACGTTTTCAAGAGGCTCCCTAAATGAAAACGGCCACAATGATGGGGACATAACAATGAAAGAGTTCAAAGTCGACTGGAGTGCCGCCGAAATCAAGCAGCTGATGGACAGGATCGCTGCCTGTCGGTTGCCCTCTGCACCCGAAGGAACAGGCTGGGCCATGGGCTGTGACCCTGCCTTCATGGCCGAGCTGCAGCAGTACTGGACCAGGCAGTTTGACTGGCAAGCTTGCATGGATACGTTGAATCGCTATCCGCAGTTTGTTGCCGAGGTCGATGGTTTTCCCGTTCATTACGTTCACGTACGGGGAGAGTCCGAAGGCAAGCGGCCCTTGCTGCTGACCCACGGTTGGCCGGGATCGTATTTCGAGTTCTGGAAAGTGATCGACCTGCTGGCCTTTCCGTCGCGACATGGCGGCAGCAAGGATCAGGCCTTTGATCTCGTCGTCCCCAGCCTCCCGGGTTTCGGCTTTAGCGGCAAGCCTCAGGGCGTCATGACCCAGCGCCAGACCGCTGGCCTGTGGAACAGGCTGATGACGGAGGTGCTGGGATACGAGCGGTACTCTGCACAAGGGGGGGATTGGGGCGCCATCGTTACCTCTTGGCTGGGCCTCGATCATGCGCAGAATGTTGAAGCCATCCACCTGAACATGCTGGGTTTTCGCTCAATGACTCCGCCACAGAATGAGGCAGAGACCGCCTGGCAGGCCAAATGCGACGGCGCGCAACGGGTATACAGCGGTTATGCATCGGTGCAGATGTTCAAACCGCACTCGATTATTCTGGCCACGGCGGACAATCCGCTGGGGCAGACGGCCTGGATCATCGAGCGCTTCCACGACTGGGCTGATCTGCGCAGCCGGCCTTTCGAGCAGGTTTTCAGCATGGATGAGCTGATTACCAATCTGGCGATCTATCTGATGAACGACAGCTTTGCCAGTGCCGTGCGTTTCTACCCCGGTGTGGTAAAGGACGGTTTCGGCATTCTGCCGGCAGGCACTCGTTGTGAGACGCCAACCACCTTTGCCGCTACCACTGGGGACGCCTTGTCACCGGCGCCACCGCGGAGCCGGCTAGAGCTGGTTTACAATGTGACCGGGTGGCAGGAGCTGGCAGAGGGCGGGCATTTCCCGGCGCTGGAGGTTCCTCAGCTGTTTGTCGACGCGGTGCGCGAGTGGCGTGCTGCCTGACATCAGGCAGAAGCCGCCGCAGCGGACCGACCAGAAGGTAATAACACGTCAGCATCGTGCGGGAAAAGAATATATCAAGATCTTTCCTGCCCGTTGACGGCGCTTTTCCATAAGATTATAAATGACACACAGTCATTTTTGCCTGGCGACAGTTTTCCGCACCCCCCTTTGCCCAGCGGTGTCAGGCCATATAACAAGAGGAGTACCGCGATGAAAGTTCGTCGTCCAGGTTTTGATTTCTCGACAATCAGGCCGCACTGGGCTCCCGTCACGGAGTTTGCCCAGTTCTACAATGCGTTTTCCACCGTACCTGCTCATATCGAACCTTATCTCGTCAAGGTGATGATGCGCGTCAAGGAAGCGTTAGGTGACAAGAATCCTCGCTTGCGGGAAGACATTGAGATTTTCAACAAGCAGGAAGTACAGCACTGCAAACAACATCTGGCTTTCAATAACCGGCTCTACGAATCCGGCTATGCCGGCATGCAGGAGATTGAAGCTCCCTACAAGGCGGACTACGAGCGGTTCCTCGCATCGAAATCGTTGCGCTTCAATGTGGCATATTGCGAAGGATTCGAGGCGATGGGTTCTGCCTCAAGCCAGGTATTTTTCGAAGAGCTAGACGAGTACCTGGAAGGCGCTGATGAGTCTGCAGTTGATTTATGGAAGTGGCATCTAGCCGAAGAGTTCGAGCATCGCGAGGTTTGTTTTCAGGCTTATTCCACTCTTTATGGCAAAGGACCTTTTGCCTATCTGTACCGTGTCTGGGTTTTCGCCTACGCGGCGAAGCACATCGGTACCCATACCATGCGAGTCGCCAACTACCTGATGAGCGTTGATCGGGAAGGCATGAGCGAGGAAGAGCGCGCTGCCTCGCAGGAGCGACAGAAGACTGCTTTAAACAAGATCCGCCAAGGCAGCCGCAAGCGTCTACTAAAAGTATTCTCGCCGTTTTACAACCCCGGCAAGATGAAGCCGTCCCCCGGCATGGTGCCTTTGCTGGAGAAATATTCCTGAATTAGTATGGCTAGTGGGTATCCGCTGCCAAACAGCGAAAGGGGAGCTTGTGCTCCCCTTTCCTTTTTATATTGTCAGCGCTTCGACCTGGCAAATGGCCCGTTCCAACTGATCCGCATCTACCGCCGGTGCAAAGCGTGCCGCGCTGGGGCTTACCATCGAGTTTTCGGCGAGGCTGCGAACTTCATCCGCTGTGGGGTTGGTGAGACCGAAGTCATGCAGTCGAGCGGGCAGGCTGATCTGTTGGTAAAACCCGAGAAGCTCCTGAATGAACGCCGTCGAGCGCTTTTCCATGATCAACTGAACCACCAAGCCATAGGCAACATGATCGCCATGCAGCGTGCCCCGGGCTCGCTCCAGATAGGAGAAGCCCCTTGCCAGGGCGTGAGAAAGAGACAAGCCACCATTCTCGAAGCTGACCGTGCTGAGCAACACCACCGCTTCCAGCAGATCTTCCAGGGCGTTGTTGACCTCATTCTCTTCAGTCGCCCTGAGGCCTTCCACCGCGTGTTGCCGGATGATCTTGTAGCAGGCGTCAGCGGCCATGAGCCCGATTTGCGATGCCGGGGTGCCAAGTAGCGTCATCGCGCCAGCGGCGTGGCAGGCCTCAGCTTCAAATTTTTTGGATATGGCGTCACCGATACCTGCACGCAGAAAGCGCACTGGTGCGTTGGCTATCACCTGGCTGTCAACCAGTACCAGTTCCGGGTTGCGTGGCAGATGCAGGATGTCCTGCATGATGTGATGCTCATCGTAAACCGCGATGGCGCCGCTAGCCGGACCGTCATTGGAGGCAATAGTCGGCACACTGACGCAGGCTGCCTCTAGCTTCAGGGCGACGCCCTTGGCAGTGTCCAGCGCTTTGCCACCTCCCAGGCCGACGATCAGGTCGCTGCCTGCGGCCTTGGCCTTGTCGGCTAGCTGGGCCATTGCCGCATGGGTCACTTCCCCTGGAAAGACCTCCAGCATGGCCATCATGTCGGCAGCCTGGTAGCTGGCGAGCACCCGGTCGCCCAGCAGACGCGCCATATCGGCATCAGTAATGATAAATGCCTTGTTGCCGAGCACCATCGAATGTTTACCCAGCGCGTCGAGCACACCGGGCCCCTGCACGTAGCGCGAGGTTGCTGCAAATATCCGCATATCAAATCTCCAAATCAGCAGCAACGGGATGCCGCAGGGAAAGTACTGACCGTTCTGGCTGCAAACGCATGCCTGTTTGCTTAAGTACTTGCCATGACGGTTCGGCTCCTATACATTTTACAAAAAACTGATGGGATGTCAGCTTTTTTCGGAAAAATGATCTGCCGGTTAAATCTTGGAGAACAACAAATGAAGCTTTCTGAATACAAGACTTTGAAATTCGAACGTCGCGATCGCATTCTCTATGTGACGTTCAACCAGCCGGAAAAGCTGAACAGCTTTGCCGGTGAATCCCATACGGAACTGTCATGGCTGTTCTATGACCTGGTTGAGGACAAGGAGAGCGATATCATCGTGATCAGCGGTGAAGGTCGGGCATTCAGTGCAGGCGGTGACATCGAGTACATGCAGTGGCTGCATGACAACCCCAAGGAATTCTATCGCTGTGTGCGTGAAGCCAAGCGGATCGTCAATGGCATGCTCGAATGCGACAAGATCATCGTTGCCAAGGTCAATGGTGACGCCATCGGCCTGGGTGCTACCGTTGCCGTTTTCTGCGACATGATTTTCGCCGCCGAGAACGCGCGCTTTGGCGACCCCCACAACAACGTTGGCCTGACCACAGGTGATGGCGGTCAGCTAATCTGGCCGTTCCTGATGGGCTATGCCCGTGCCAAGCATTACCTGTTGACCGGTGAGAAGTTCTCGGCAAAAGAAGCTGAAAACATGGGCATGATAAACAAGGCCTTGCCGGCCGAAGAGCTGAATGCCTATGTGGATGCCTACGTGGACAAGCTGGCCGCCATGCCCGTTCAGTCTCTGCGCTGGAGCAAGGCCACTATCAACGTGCCGCTGCGCCAGATGGCAGCCAGCATGATGGACGTGGGGATGGCGTATGAAAACGTGTCCTCTGCCAGTGGCGACCACCTTGAAGCCATCGCCGCTTTCCGCGAAAAGCGCAAGCCGGTTTTCAACAAGTAAGATGGCTACCAAGCTGCCAATAGCAGTGGCGGAGGGAGGGCTGGATAGCCGGGCCGCCGTTGCCTTTAGTCAGGCCCTGCAGCGCCCCGGGGTTTCTCGCCATGTGACGGTACATGGCGTGCAGCTGCATTACCTCGGGTGGAACCTTGAGGCCAATGACAAGCCTGTGGTGTTGCTGGTTCACGGTTTTCGCGGGCATGCCCATTGGTGGGACGGCATTGCGCCTTATCTGGCGGAGGATTATCGCGTCATTGCTCTGGATCTGTCCGGCATGGGTGACAGTGATCACCGTGGGAGCTACCCCTTTCAGTATGCCGCCGCAGATATTACCGGCCTGATCGAGGCGATGGAGCTCGGGCCGGTAACGGCGATCGGCCATAGTTATGGCGGCGTGCGGTTGCTCAAGGCCTGTGCTGATCATCCGCAACTGTTCAAACGGCTGATCAACCTCGACAGCTACATTTATTTCCCCGAGGAGACTCCGCCGAACGACCCTGGCAAATCGGTCCGGCGTTACTATCCCGATCTGGCAACGGCCATGGGCCGCTATCGGTTGGTGCCGGAGCAGCCCCGTTTCGAGCCTGCGGTCCTGGAGCATATTGCCCGGCACTCGCTACGTGAGGAAAGCGAAGGCTGGTGCTGGAAGTTCGATCCCCTGATACCGGCGGGTATCAATCATGAAATTCCCGCTCGTGAATTGTTGCCACGGGTGCGACGCCCTGTGCACGTGGTTTACGCCGAAGGCAGCGCAGTGATAAGTGCATCTCATGCCAGGGAGACTGTAGCCCTGTTGCCCTTTGGCAAGGGCCCCGTCGTAATGCCCGATGCCTACCACCACATGATGATTGATCAACCCCAGGAGCTGACAGCTTTGCTGAAGAGCTTGCTGGCTGATGGAGACACAACATGAGTGATCTGGTTCTCGAGCAGCGGCACGATGCCGTTGCGGTATTGACGCTAAACAACCCGAAGACGCGCAATGCGCTGTCGAGGGATATGCTGTTTGTGCTGGCTGACTGCCTGGAGCGTCTGAATGAAGACGATAGTTGCCGTGCCGTAATTCTGCGCGGCGGCAACGGGCATTTCTGCTCGGGTGGTGATGTCTCCGGTATGACGGCCGAGCGACCGCTGCCGGTTGGCCGTGGTCGCATGGTCTTGGGTCATCGTGTGGTTAGTGCCATGGTCAAGGGCAACAAACCGGTCATCGCTGCGGTGGAAGGTTATGCTGCCGGGGCGGGATTTTCGCTAGCCTGCGCGGCTGACTACCTGATTGCGACACCGAACGCCAAGTTCGTATCTTCATTCGCCAAGGTGAGCCTGGTGCCGGATCTGGGGCTGCTCTGGAGTCTGCCGCGGCGCATCGGTCTGGCCCAAGCGCGGCGCCTATTCTATTCGGCTGCGGTTACCGAAATTGACGAGGCATTGCAGCTGGGTATTGTCGACGAGCAGGTAGCCAATACCGACCAGTTACTGGAAAGGGCGTTGGAGCTGGCAGCCCAGTTTACTGCTCATGCCCCGCTATCAGTCGCACTGGTACGCTCAGCCCTGGCACGCGGTATGGACACGCTGGACCAGGCCCTGGCCTACGAGATGGACAATCAGGCAGCGCTTTACCTGACCGATGACCACAAGGAAGCGGTCAACGCGTTCATGAACAAGCGTACCCCGGAGTTCCGCGGTCGCTGATTACGAAGCTCGGGTTGGATGACACGGCGGACCAGCTACAGACTGGCCCGCCTTTTTTTCAGCTGCGTGACTTCGGCATACCGAGCGCCTGCTCTGCTATCAGGCTACGCTGGATTTCGCTGGTGCCCCCGTAGATGGTCATGCCGATTGACTGGCGATAGCCCAGCTCGATCAGCTCCAGTTCATCGTTCTGGTTCTGCAGCAGCGACTGCGGAGCGAACAGTTCCATGAGATCACTGGCGTCGCGACGGTAGTATTCCGTAGAAAACACCTTGGACATCGGCCCGAAAGCAGCGCGGCCAGGCACCTGATGCATTACTCCCCAGATGGCGCGATAGCAGAGGCTGCGGGCGATGGTGGTATGGGTCGCTACACGCGCCAGACGTCGGCGCACCTCATCGTCATCCAGCCTGCTACGGTCACCCCGTCTGGTCGTACGAGCCCATTGCAGGGCATGGCGGAGCATGTTGCTGTAGCTGATGCGGTACTGGTCGCCGCCATGTTCCAGCTCCAGGGTCGCGGCCATGACGGCAACGCCCTGATTGACCTCGCCGATACGGTAGTGATCGCTGAGCCGCACGTCGCTGAGATAGGTAATGTTGGTCCGCTCATCCTGCAGTGTATGCACCGGGTGTACGTCGATGCCGGGCATGTTCATGGGTGCCAGAAACAGCGTCAGGCCGGCATGCTTGGGCGCATCGGGATCAGTACGCACCAGCAGGAAAATGTAGTCGGCCAGGTTGCCCGCTGTGGTAAATATCTTCTGCCCATTGATTAGCCAATCGCCAGTTTCGGTGACCTCGGCACGGGTTCTTGCGGCAAACACGTCGGAGCCGCAGGTGGGCTCGCTGAAGCCCAGGCAGGCAAGGGCTTCGCCGCTGCCGAACCGCGGTAGTACCTCTTCCTTGAGCGCCTCACTGGCAAAGCGCATGGTGATTTGCGCGACCTGATTGGTAATGGGTGCGGTAATGCGCTGCCAGTTGAACTCCTCGAATACTTCCTGCAGCGCGGCCATGTCGAAGGGTGACTTGCCGCGTCCGCCAAACGCCTCTGGCCAGTGCGGGTAAAGCAGGCCGGCCTCGGCCAACTGGCGATTGAAGCCGGCGTGATAACCGTCTACTGAGTGGTGGGCGTGGGACTGGAGTTCCTCGGTAAGATGGCTGCTGAAGAAGGCGCGCGCCTCGTCAGCAAAGCTCTCTGCGTCGGCACCGCAGCCAAATTCCAGATCCGTTTCACCCGCGTTGGGTAACGGATAAGAGGTGCCGGTAGACCATAGGCGTCTGCCGATCTGGTCGAGTTCGGTTTGGGGGTCGCCGCGCAGCAGTGACCAGGCTCTGGCACGTCGGTAGTACAGCTGAATATCGTATTCCACTGATACGCCATAGCCGCCAAAAGTACGCAACGCGGTAGCCGTGGCGCGGGGCGCGGCCTGGGTCGCCCACCACCAGGCCATGGAAACCAGCGCTGCGGCATCGTTGTCCCCTTTGGATATTGCGGACACTGCATGCCAGGTTAGCAGCCTGGTACCGTCCATGTCGGTAATCGCGTCGGCCAATGGGTGGGCGATGCCCTGGTAGCCGCCGATAGGGCGGCCGAACTGTATCCGCTCGCGCGAATACTCCGCCGCCATCTGTATTGCGCGCTCTGCAAGACCATAGAGCATGGCGGCCTTGAGCAATTTCCATTCTTCGATTGCGGCCTGGAAAAGCTGGTAGCAGCTGTCGCCGGATGCGACAAGTTCGCGGCTGGTGACCTGCTCCAGTTGTCCGGGCTGAACGATGGCGAGGCAGTCCGACCCAAGATTGTCCGCCTGATGGATGGCGTGTCGGGCATTGACGGAAAATAGCTGTTTGCCGTCAAGTAGCAATACTGCTTCGGCAACGCCCAGCGCCGGGAGGCATACCGGTTGATCGCCGCTTTGGGGCAACGGAGCGAGGGTGACCAGCGCACCGTCGCGAATACGTTCGAGCAGGTCTGCCGCCGCGGTGGTATCCAGTTGCGCCAGTAGTCCGGCAACTGGCAGGGCTTCGGCCAGGGGCACTGAAGCCAGATGGCGTCCAGCCTGTTCGGTTATTAGCACCGCTTCAAGCAGTCCGGCGCCACTGCCTCCGGCCTCTTCGGGCAAGCGCAGCAGAGGGATGCCCATCGCTACCAGGCTGTCCCACAACCCGGGATCGAAGCCGGTTGATTCCGCCGCTCTTACTCGGAGCGTGGAAGATTCCTTGGCGAATAGCCGTGCGACGCTATCTGCCAACATTTTTTGCTCATCAGTCAGGAAAAGGTTCACGACGGCTATCCTAAAGCTGGCTTACGGGAAGGTGAACGACCAGCCCCTCGAGCTGTTCGCTGGCAATGATTTTGCATAGCAGGCGGCTGTTTTCCCGTGGCTCAACGGCGCAACCGAGCATCACCGTCTCGTCGGCGTCAGCCGGCTCGAGCAGGGGTACCCAGTCGGGGGCGATGTAGCCGTGGCAGGTGGCGCAGGCACAGTTGCCCCCGCAATCTCCGAGAATGCCCGGTAGGGCGTTATCCACCGCGGCCTGCATTAACGAGATGCCAGGAGAGACGTCGACCCGGTGTTCGTTGCCCTGATGTTCTATGAAAATGATCGATGGCATGGAAGGTTCCTCATAGAGACGATTGGATGGATTCAGGCGTCGAGCACTTTCATCGGGCCCTGGGGTACTCCTGTCGCCTCATAGAACTGAGCGCACCAGTTACGCAGCGCGGAATAACCCGCCACGTCGGCTTTGGCAAAGATTGGACGTTGAACGAACTTCTGGTGTCGCCAGATGACGGCGTCCTCTTCGAACAGTGTTCGGGTTTGCCGCGCCATCTCGCGTACATGCTCCGGCATCACCTCGGGTGAACGTGCATCCCTCTGGAAGAAATAACTGACTCGCAGATCCGAGGTATCGTCATCCACAGGGGTGCAGGTCAGAACCAGCCGCCGTGCCAGTACCGGGTGGTCGAAGATCGACATGTTCAGACCCACGCCCGCATTGCGCGCATAGAGGACCATGGCGACTTCCTTGGTAGCCTTGGAACGAAAGCCGGTTTTCGCTTCCCAGATTGGGCCGTCGGTATCGAACGACAGTAGCACCGGGTCCTCCGGCGCATTGTGAGCGAAGCGGAAATGCATAGTGTCCGCAGCGTTTTCAGTCATCAGCTGCGGATGAATACGCTCGTTCGGAGCAAAAACCACGGCGTCGGGGTAACAGGGGTAGTAATCGCCGGGGTTGGCCGGTTTTTCCGGGTGGTCGAATACATCAGGCAACCATCCTTCGCGCGGAGGGCCGCCCGCTGGGTCGTGCCACATGAAAATGATTCCGTGCTGCTCCACGATGTCCCATTTGCGCAGCTTTTTGCGCACCGGCTGGTCCTGATAGGGAATCAGCGCGTTTTCGCCTCGTGTATTCCATTGCCAGCCATGATAGGGACAGGCAACGCAATCGCCTTTTACCTTGCCACCATGACCAAGGTGGGCGCCCAGATGGTGACAGTGGGCGTCCAGTACCGCCAGTTCCCCGTCGTCACTACGAAAGGCGACCAGGTCGTGGCCGAAATACTTGAGCGGTTTGACCGAGCCGGAGGGTATTTCCTGGCTCCAGCCGATCTGAAACCAACCGGTAGGTTTCATGGACAGATTAAGCATGGGGCTCCTCCTTTTATTTTTTTATCACTGGCGGGCTTTTGCGGTTGGGTGTGCTAGCGCGCTACCGCATACCGCTGTCGAAGTTCGATTTTGTTGACCTTGCCGGTGACTAGTTTGGGCAACGCTTCAACGACAACGATTGCTTTCGGTTTTTTATAGCTGGCAATAAATGAGCGGGTATGGATAATCAGCTCTTCGTCTGTGGCTGACTTGCCTTGAGCGAAGGTGATAATCGCGCAAACGCTTTCGCCCCACTTCGGATCAGGAATCCCTATCACCGCGCATTCCGATACTGCGGGATGTTGCAGCAGGGCTTCCTCAACCTCGCGTGAATACACGTTTTCACCGCCGGTAATGATCATGTCTTTCTTGCGATCTACCAGATAGAGGAACCCGTCCTCATCGAACTTGCCCATGTCGCCGGTGTGCACCCAGCCGTCACGCAGGGTTTCCATGCTGGTGGGGTGGTTGTTCCAGTAGCCACGGAACATGGCGGCGCTGCGGGCGACAATTTCGCCGGGCACATTGGCCGGGCATTCATTACCGTCCTCGTCGAGGATTTTCGCCTGCAGATTGGGGTAGGGTTTGCCGACCGATCCAAGCCGTTTGCGATCCTTCTCATCCCCGTCTGGCCGGTGATGCTCGGTTGCCAGGCAGAACATGCATATTTCGCTCTGACCGAACAAATTGACGAAACCGCAGCCCTGAAAGATGGTGATCGCCCGCTTGAGCACCGGAACGGACATTGGCGCTGCGGAATAGATGATGGTGCGCACGCTCGACAGGTCCGCTTCGGCGACATAGGGATGGTCCAGCACCATCTGCACCATCGTCGGTGCGAGCAATAGAATGCTGAGCTTTTCCTTCTCGATGGCCTTGAGCACGTCCAGTGGTTCGAACTGGCGCTGCAGAAAGGCCGCACCGCCGCGCACGTGCTGCGACAGGCTTATGACCATGCCGCCTAAATGAAACATGGGCATGACAATCAGCGTGACGTCCGGCTGCTGCATGTCGCACAGCCAGGTATCCATCTGTATCAACTGGCGGTATTCACGGTGTCCCCAGATGACGCCCTTGGGTTTGCCGGTGGTACCGCTGGTGTAGATCAGACAGCAGATGTCCTGCTCCCGGGAGCGGATCGGCGGACCGCTGTCAGCGCCGTTGGCGACAAAGGCCTCATAGTTCATGGCCCAGTCGGCTTCTCCACCAATACAGACAAAGGTTTCCACTGACGGCAGTTCGTGGCGCAGCTCTTCCATCACCGGCAGATACTGGGCTTCAAAAATGAACAGCCGGGGCGAGCCGTCACGAATGATGCTGGCGATCTCTGCCGGGGCCAGTCGAAAGTTGACCGGCGCGAGGATAAACCCGGCCCATTGGGTGGCCGCCATGATCTCGCCGAATTCAATGGAATTCATCGACAGTATGCCGACCCGGTCCTGATGACGCACGCCAGCGTTGTACATCGCCGAGCTGGCGGTGAGGCCTCGGGCCAGCAGCTGGCCATGGGTTATGCGGCGTTCGCTCTGTATATAGGCCGGTTCATCCTTGTAGAACTGCGCCCGCTGCTCAAGGTCGTCGGCAAAGGATAGCGGCAGATGGTCATGCATACAGGGCTCCTTTCAACGGCTGGTCGAGCTGGTCAATGCCTAGGCTGGAGCGATCGAGATGGAAACTGGCGTCGCCGAAGCGCTGGTCGAACATGACGGCCATCTTGTAATGATGGCCAACCGCGTACTCCTCGGTCGTGCCGATACCACCGTGCAACTGGATGCCTTGGCTGGCGACAAAATAGGCCGCTTTGGATATCTGGTATTTGGCCGCAGAGATGGCAGCCTGCCGGCCTCCGGCATCGGTGGATTCGACGGCCGCCAGGGCGCTGTGCAAAATGGCTCTGGACTGATCGGTTTCCACGAACATCTCCGCCATGCGGTGCTGCAACGCCTGAAATTGGGCCAAGGGCTTGCCGTACTGAACCCGGGTTTTCAGGTAGTCGGCAGTCATTGCCATAACCGCTTCCATGGAACCGATGGCCGCAGAGCAACCGGCCAGGATGGCCTGATCCAACGCCTGTTCCAGTGCTTGCTCGGTCAGCCCACCATTCATCAGCAGGGCGGTGGCGGGCACCTGTACGCCATTCAGGCGGATATCAGCGCCGCGGCTGCCGTCGATCAGCTCGTAATGCTCGCTCGAGAGTCCGGCGCTGTGGCTGTCAACAATGAATAGTCCGAGGTCCGCTGTTCCCTCCAGATGCGCGCTGACCAGCAATACGCTGGCGGCAGCGCCATGAAATACGCGGTGTTTCTGACCGCTCAGACTCCAGCCGTCGGCGGTTCTGGTGGCGCTGGTCCGGACCTGAAAGTCATACTCGTTGCGTGACGCCTGCTCCTGGTGAGCCAGGGCGACAATCAGCTCGCCTGTGGCGATCCGACCAAGCCATTGCTCGCGTTGCGCGGGGTCGGGGCTGGCACCGATCAGGCTGGCTGCGAGGATAGCCGTATCCACCACCGGCTCGATGATGAGTGCAGAGCCCAGCGGCTCCATCAACATGGCAATATCGGTTGCGGTGCCGCCCAAGCCGCCACAGGACTCCGGTATCGCCAACGCCAGCCAGCCCATCTCGGCAAACTGGTTCCAGTGCTGGCGGCTGAAGCCCTCGGGGTTGCTGCCGATGTGACGGCGTTCTTCGAAAGTGTACTTGTCGCGGCCATAGCGCTCGGCGCTCTCGACAAGCATTCTCTGTTCATCTGTCAGGGAAAAGTTCATGGTCAGAATCCGAATGCCAGTTTGGCAATGATATTTTTTTGGACTTCCATGGCCCCGCCGTAAATGGTGCAGGACCGCAGATACATGAGATCAGCCGTTACGCCCGGCGTGTAGGCTGGCCATAGCGGGTTGCCGTCAGGCTGGGCATAGGCTTCGTCGCGGCGATACACGCGCAGGCTACGCTGGCCGAGCGCTTCCACCATCAGTTCGGTCAGTTTCTGCTGCAGTGACGAACCGCGAATTTTCAGTACCGAGGCACAGGCACTAATCGGATGGCGGCTCGGCGCCTCGTGCATGACGCGCAGCACCGACCATTCCAGGGCGTCCACCTCAATACGCAGAGCCGCCAGTTTGCGGCGGAAACCGGCATCCCCCAGCAACGGCTTGCCATCCTTGAGTTCATGGGCCGCGATGTTGCGGATACGCTCGAGGTCAGCGCGCGCCTTGTGGATGTCCGCACTCGATGTTCGTTCGTTGGACAGAAGAAACTTCGCATAGACCCAGGCGCTGCCGGGTTCGCCGATCAGGTTCTCGCGGGGAACCCGGACATTGTCCAAGAACACTTCGCAGGTAGAACCTTCTCCATTGATCATCGGAATCTGCCGGACGGTGACGCCCGGGCTCTTCATATCAATGATGATCATGGATATGCCCTTCTGCGGGCGATCACTGTTCTCGGTGCGAACCAGGAAAAAGCCCTGTTCGCAGTACTGGCCCTCGGTGGTCCACAGCTTCTGGCCGTTGATGATGTAATCATCGCCGTCGATCACGGCCGAGGTTTTCAGCGAGGCGAGATCGGAGCCGGCGCCTGGCTCGGAAAACCCTTGCGCCCACATTTCTTCACCCTTGAGGATCGGTGGCAGATAACGCGACTTCTGCGCCTCGCTACCAAAGGTATACAGCACCGGTCCAATCAGCCGCAGGCCTTGCCAGCGCAGTTCCGGGGCGCCGGCGAGCCGACATTCCAGCTCGAAGATGTGGTGCTGGACATGGCTCCAGCCAGTGCCACCATATTCCGCTGGCCAGTGGGATGCCGCCCAGCCTTTTTCGGCCAGCATACGGTTCCACCAGCGGCGGTCATCCTCATTCGGCGGATGCATGCCGGTATTCGACCGGCGTATGACATCTTCGTTGAGATTCTCCCGCAGGAATGCCCTGACTTCGTCGCGAAAAGCTTCATCTTCCGCGGTCATGTAAAGTTCCATGATTGGTTCCTCAAGCTATACCTGCGCGCAGGTGTTCAGGTCTGTTATCAACAGGCCATTAAGGGTTGTTTGCTGGCGCTGGCACAGACTGCAAGCACCGCCTGATAAGCATCCCGGACTGCATCGCCAATTCTGCCGCCTCGGCGTGAATCGCCAATCACGCTGAACGGAATTCCGGCTTCAATCAGTTGGTTGGTCAGGCTGTGGTCAGGCCGCCGGCCCTGGGCTATTAGCGCCCGGCTTATCAGTAGTTCGCTGCGCGTGCCGTGGTGGTCCTTGAGTGTCACGCTGCCTTCGGCGCTGATCTCCATCAGGCTGGTATTCTCGATAATGCGAATCGCCGGATTTTCCATCAGCCGCTGTTTTAGTACGCCGCGGTAGATCATTTCCGCGGAGCGGGCCAGCTTGGACGCCGGGGAGCGGCTGACCAGAACCACTGAATAGCCTTTTTCGGCCAACAATTCCGCAGTCTCACAGCCAGTCTCGCCACCGCCGTAGACCAGTGTCGGGCGGCTGTCGTCCGGTTCAGGCAGGCAATCGATATCGCCCATCAGTAGCTCGTACGCGTCGATCACGCAGGGACTGTCTATACCCTTTATCGGCAGGGCAACCGGCTGCGCGCCGGTACCCAGCAATACGATTGCTGGCGGGTCGTCGCGCAAGCTGGAGATATCGACCACGCTGTTCAGGTAAACCTTCACTGGGCTTTGTGCCAGTTGGCGAATGAGATAGTCCTGATACCAGGTGAGCTTGTCCTTGAACGGAGGCGCCGCGGAGGCGATCAAGCCGCCGCCAAGCATTGCGCGGCTCTCGTGCAGTTCGGTACGAAAGCCGGCCTGCTGCAGTAACAGGGCGGCGGACATTCCGCCAGGCCCGCCGCCGATGACCACCGCGCGCTCTCCCCGCAGCGAGCCGGCATCGGGAAACACGTCGAGTTCATGCCCGGTACGTGGGTTCTCGGCGCAGCCGATGACCCCATGCGGGCCCGAGCTGACAGCAACGCAATAGTTGCACGAGGTACAAGGACGAATTTTTTCTGGCTGTCCGGTCTTTGCCCACGCGGCCCAGGCCGGGTCGGCAAGTAAGGGGCGACCCAGCGCGATCAGGTCTGCATCGCCTTCGGCGATTGCGCGTTCTGCGGTGTCCGGCCAGCGAATCTGGCCGACGCTGATCACAGGAACAGTCACTGCCTCGCGGATTCTGCGGGAGTAAGGCAACCGCCATCCTTCCGGGGTAGACATGGGCTCGATAACCTTGTCAAAACTGGTAAAGCCCAGCCCCATCGAGACATGCAGCGCATCGAGCCCGGCTTCGACCAATTTCGGAGCGATACGGACCATATCGTCTATATCCAGCCCGCCGGTGGTGAATTCGTCGGCGGACAATCGGTAAATAAGCGGTCGATCCCCGATGGCCTGCCGGACGCGCTGGATAACCCGGCGAGGAAAATTCAGCCGCCGCTCTTCATCGCCGCCCCAGCTATCGTTGCGGTGATTGCAGAATGGAGTGAGAAAGCAGGTAAGTAGATAGCCGTGCGCGCCGTGCAGTTCGACGGCCTGATAACCCGCTTGCACGCCCAGTTCCGCAGCGCGCCCGAAGCTCTCGATCAGTTCTTCTATCTCAGTCTCGCTCATGCCCCGGGCCTTCAGGACGGTCGGGTCCGAGCGTGTTGGGACATCGCTTGGGGCAACCGGCAAGCCATCCCTGACGAGCTCACGCTTGGATGCCTGACCGCCGTGCTGAAGTTGCAGACATGCGACGGATCCCGCGTCGATGATGGCTTTTACCAGGCGCTGATGCCCTGCCACTTGGGCGGGGCTTTCCAAGGTTAGCTGACGGTGCTCGGATCGGCCGGTGGCGCCATCCACGCAACAGAACTCGACGATGATCATCCCGGTACCGCCTTCGGCCCTGACCCGGTAAAACGCGACCTGTTCAGGCGTTACGTAACCATCGAGGCTACCCAGATTGGTAGACATGGGAGCCATGACAACACGGTTGGGTATTTCCAGGTTGCGCAACCTGATAGGGGTAAAAAGGCTTTTGTACTGGTGTTCAGTCATTGCGCGGCTCCGTTTATATGCTCGCCGACGTCGAAGCAGCCGGGGCTGATTGGTGCTGGGTCTGTCTTTCTATAGCTGACGATATATCAGTTAGTTGATAAAGGCTAGGGGCGGGGAGTATTTCCCTGAACGATTCTGAAAATGTCTGTACAGGGTGGGTTGAAGAAATAAAACGGGCTATTAATCATTTTTAAGGTGATCCGTTTACGGATAACATTCGGAAAAATAAAGGGTTATTGATGGTCATTCAAAGGATAAGCAAAAATACTTTGTCAATAGCTGACTATATGTTAGCTTAATGATCAGGGCATATTTGCCTTGCTGCCGGGCATCTTCTGTTAGCGGAGCTGGGACAAATTGGCTACTGCGCACCTCCCGAAAAGTGAGGGCGTTGGTTCAAGAGTTCATGGAAGTACTCGGAACTGAGGCATGGACTGAATTCAGAAACCGATCCAATAATAAGAGGCGGTCAAGTGAAAACAAAAACAAGAGTTTCAGGTCTGAAGGGTATGGCGTTCAAGCGCACCTACCTTTCCAGCGCCATTGCATTGCTTGTTTCCTCGTTAAGTACCAATGCGCTGGCTGTGTCCATCCCTACAGGCAATTCAGACCTGGATGTCCGCTGGGACAACACCCTCCGTTACAACGCCGGCTGGCGGGTGGAAGATCAGAACTCCGATTTCCTCAATTCGCCGTTCTACGACGATACCGAGAACAAGTTCGAGAGTGGGGACATGGTTACCAACCGCGTTGACCTTCTCTCCGAGCTGGACATGGTATGGAACCGAGCCCACGCCATTCGTATCAGCGCGGCAGCCTGGTACGACGACGTGTACCAAGGTGGCGCGGAGCCCAACCCTGCGTTGGTGGGTAGCGGCAATTACATAAATAATCGCTACAACTCCTACACTGACCGGTACATCGGAGGGCTGTCGGGGGAGATACTGGATGCTTTCGTTTTTACCAGTTTTTCCGTTGGCAACACCAACGTTGCGGTACGTGCTGGTCAGCATAACGTCTATTGGGGCGAGTCTCTCTATACGTTGGGCAACAGCATCGCCTACTCCCAAGGTCCGGTGGATACGATCAAGGCGGCGACCAGTCCGGGCGCTGAGGCGAAGGAGTTGTTCCTGCCACTGAAGCAGATTTCCACGCAAATCCAGTTGTCCAGTGATCTGTCGCTGGCCGCACAATATCTGCTCGACTGGAAGCCCTTTCGTCTGGTGCCCGGCGGCACCTATTTTGCCGGTTCCGACGGTGCGCGTTCTGACCTGGGGGCGCCACCTGCAATTTTTCCGTTGGGCGGAGGTATACCTAATGGTGACGACTTCGGGCCAGATAAGGAACGGGGCGACTGGGGTGTGAGTTTGCGTTGGAGCCCGTGGTGGTTGAACGGGACGGCGGGTCTTTACTACCGCAAGTTTGACGAAAAGCTGCCCTGGAGTTTTACCCAGGTCGGTATTGCCCAGGTTGCCCCTGGCGTATTCGCGGGCCTGCCAAATGCCATCCGTCTGGGCTATGCCCGGGATACCGAACTCTACGGTTTGAGTTTGGCGCAAACCCTGGGCACGGTGAGCGTGGCCGCCGAATTGTCTTACCGCAAGGACACAGCGCTGAACTCGGTAAATGGTTTTACCGTTCTTCCTGCTAATAACGTCGCGCCCACGTACTCGGAAATAGAAGGCGCACGGGGTAATTCGATCCACGCCCTGGTCAATGGTATCTACATTTTGCCGAGAACCGCCTTATGGACCGGCGGCATCCTGCAGGCCGAACTGACTTACAACCGTCTGGACAAGATCACCGAGAACCCCAATCGATACAACGCGCGCGGCTTTGGCTGTACCACGGCTTATAGCGATAACTGCGTAACGCGCGATGCCTGGGGTATGCAGGTCGGCTTTACGCCGGAGTGGCCACAACTGTTCCCGGCCTGGGACGTCTCGATGCCCACCAGCGTAGCTTACGGTATTCATGGTAATAGCCCGACTCTGGGTGGCACCAACGAAGGTGTTTACAGTTACACCATCGGCGTCGCCGCCAAATACAAGGGCAAGCATAACTTCACGTTGCGCTGGGTTGATTCCCGTGGTGATTATGATGTCAATCCCGCCAGTGGCTATGTAAGTACTGACCATACGACAGGCTCCCCCGTACAGAATGACCACGGCTGGATTTCGTTCAGTTACAAGGTCAGCTACTGAGCTGGGTGATTTACTCGAATGAGGATATATCGATGAACAACAAGAAAATATTCGTCTTGGCCGCTTTCACGACCCTGTTCGCCAGCCACGCCACGGCGCAGTTGACCGAGAAGGAAATCAGCCAGCTTGGTACCAGCTTGACTCCCCTGGGCGCGATTCAAGCTGGTAACGAAGCAGGAACTATTCCTAGCTGGGAAGGCGGAGCGTGCAGCCCTCCGGCGAATTATCAGCCTATCGAAGGCGAGCGAGGTGGTTCTCCCTACGCGGACCTTTTCCCTGACGAGCAGCCGCTGTTCAGCATTACTGCCGAGAACATGGCCGAGCATCAGGACAAGCTGGATGTGGGTACGCAGGATTTGTTTCGTCGCTATCCTGATTCCTTCCGCGTTGATGTTTATCCCACTCACCGTACCGCCTGCTTTCCCCAATGGGTTTATGACAACACCATCGAGCGCGTGAAGAATCCAAGACTGGTAGGTGACGCTCCAGGTTTGGTAGATGCACATGCTCAGGTACCTTTTCCGATTCCGAAAGATGGCTTCCAGGCGATGTGGAATTCGAACGTGAAGTTCGATCAGGTGCGCTCGCAAGGCACCCAGGCGGCCTATCTGGTCGATTCTTCCGGTGGCATGCAACTGACTTCGGTGCAGGACATTGAGGATCAGAACCTGTACTGGGACAACAGCATTGATCAGGTTCCAGCCAATCAACCGTATTGGACACTGATCGCCAACACCATTGCCCCTGCATCGGTAAATGGCGTCAAGCAGATGCGCTGGTCGTTCTTGAATACCCATGAGCGCGATGGCATGGCTTGGTCCTATGTGCCGGGGCAGCGCCGGGTGAGACTCGCGCCCGAGTTTAAATATGACACGGTCAGTACCCAGAGCGGTGGGGTTCTGCTATTTGACGAGATCAACGGTTTTGATGGCAAGATGGATAAGTATGATTTCAAGCTGATTGGTCGCAAGGAAATGTATATGCCGTACAACTCATATAAGGCTTGGGCGGCAGCTCCCGAGGAACTGAATACACCGAAGCACCATAATCCCGATCTGATGCGGTGGGAGTTACGGCGGATCTGGGAAGTCGAGGGGACTCTCAAGGACGGGGAGCGTCATGTGCAAAAGACCAAGCGGTTCTTTCTCGACGAAGACAGCTGGATGATCCTGAGCTACCACGGCATTGACCATGCAGATCAGGTCCACCATGTGATGTATCAGCCTTCAGTCCAGCGCTACGAAATACCCGCTTATCGTAACGGTCAGTACCTTCTTTATGACATGAGCAAGGGCATCTATTCCAGCAGCTCGATGATGGGTGCACCGGGAATGACTGGTTTCGCCCGAGTCGACAGCTATCCGCCAAATCACTTTACTCCCAGTGCGATGGCCGGCTCCGGGCTCCGCTGAGTGGTTACTGAACGTTAAGGTGTTCCGTTAGGTGTATGAATCTTGAAGGGGGGCAACCCCCTTTTTTTTCGGATAGGGAAGGCCACCACTGCGCTGCAGGAGTAACGCGTCATGATAAAATCCGGGTGGACAGTTTTTTCACTGGGTACTGCCTTGCTGGGGTTGCTGAGCATGCCAGTGTCTGCAGACAATTTTCGAGACCCTCTGGATACTCCTGCGCCGGTCGTCAGAGATCTTGAGCGCGCACACCTGGTGAGTGTGGGTACGGCAGGGGATGAGCTGGTCGCGGTAGGAGCCAGAGGACTGATTGTTATTTCGGACGATGAAGGGGTCACCTGGAAACAGATAGAGTCCCCGGTATCTTCCGATCTACTTGAACTGCATTTTGTCGATGATCAGCATGGCTGGATCGTAGGACATGACGGGGTAGTACTGCACAGCGAAGACGGCGGTTACAGCTGGGTAAAGCAGCTTGATGGTCGTTTGGCTGCGGAGCTGCTGGAAAAGCATTTCGAACAACAGGCTGCGAATGGCGACGAGATGGCTGAAAGTTATCTGGAAGTCGTCCGGCTGAATTATATGGATGGGCCTGAACAGGCCTTGATGGACGTCTGGTTTGCCAACCGCAACGACGGATTTGTGGTAGGTACCTTCGGCACCATTCTAGCGACCCGCGATGGCGGCAAAACCTGGCAGTCCTGGATGGAGCGGGTGGACAACCCCGAAGTTTTGCACTTCATGTCTATTAGCGGCAGTGGTAATCAGGTGTTCATCGCCTCGGAGCGAGGCATTGTGTTCCGGCTGGATGCAGAGCAGCAACTTTTCGTTCAGGCGCATACAGACTATACCGGGAGTTTTTTCACCGTTCTGGCAACCGGACAGCATGTTCTGGCCGGAGGGTTACGTGGAACGCTGTATGTTTCAGATGATCAGGGCCGCTCATGGGAAAAGCTTGCCAGCGGGATTCAGGCTGCGCTGACTGACGCCACCGAATTACCTGGCGAGCGTGTAGTAATGGCGAGCATAGATGGCCGGTTGGTACTGATCGACTTTCATGGGGAAGCGAGTGTACTCCAACCGCCCCGGCCGGGCCGTTTTTCAAGTGTTGCCGCCCTGCAAGACGAATCTGTGATGACTGTGGGCCTTTCCGGAATTCGTCCAGTAAGCCTGAATTGATATAAAAACAAGCTGGAAAACCACTACAGAGGCGATTATGGCTTTCAAGACTGCTCTCGACATGCCAGTGGTATCGGACCCTTCGCAGTTCGACAGGAACAGTGGGAACTGGCTGGAGCGCATGGTATTCAATCATCGTATTCTGGTGATTCTTATCTGCGTAGTGCTGACCGCTTTTCTCGGCTGGAATGCACTGAAGTTGCCGGTCAATGCCAGCTTCGAAAAAATGATTCCGCAGTCTCACCCCTATATACAGAACTATTTCCAGCATCGGGATTCCCTGCGTGGCATGGGCAACTCCCTCCGGATAGTGGTGGAGAATACCGATGGTTCCATCTATGAGAAGGACTATCTGCTGACGTTGCAGAAGATCAACGACATTATCTATTTGATGCCCGGCGTCGATCAGGCCTGGATGCGTAGTTTGTGGACGTCCAGCTTGCGCTGGACCGAAGTCACCGAGGAGGGTTATCGCGGCGGCCCGATTGTTCCGGACCGCTGGGATGGGACCCCCGAGTCAATGCAACAATTGCGACAGAACGTCAATCGTGCAGGAATCGTCGGCAGCTATGTTGCCAACAACATGCAATCGTCGATGATTTTCGTGCCGTTACTGGACACCTCGCCCCGTACCGGCGAACCGCTAGACTATCAAGCGCTTTCCGCAGAGCTGGAAAGCAAGGTCAGATCGCTGGAGTCCGAAAATGTAAAGGTGCATATCATTGGATTCGCCAAACTGGTCGGCGATCTGATCAATGGCATGTATGACGTCATGCTCTACTTTATCTTCTCGGTGATCATCGCCGGCTTGCTGGTGTACGCCTATACTCGCTGCCTGCGCAGTACCGTGCTGCTAGTATTTATCGCGCTGCTCGGAGTCGTCTGGCTGCTCGGCCTGTTGCAGGTGATGGGCTATGTGCTTGATCCCTATTCCATGCTGGTGCCATTTCTGATCTTCGCCATAGGTCTGTCCCATGGCGCTCAGAAAATGAACGGCATCATGCAGGACGTGGGACGCGGTACCCACAAGTACGTAGCCGCGCGTTACACCTTCCGTCGTCTGTTCGTCGCCGGGCTTACCGCTCTGCTGGTCAATATAGTCGGTTTTGCCGTGTTGATGATCATCGACATTCCCTCGATCCGCGATATGGCGCTGACTACCAGCATCGGCGTGGCTGTGCTTATCTTTACCAAGCTATTCCTTATTCCGGTAGCGCTTTCCTATATCGGTGTGAGTCAGAAAGCTGCCAGCCGCAATATGCAATCGGCAGAGGAGCGTGCCGCCGCGCGTACTCCATTACTGATGGCTCGTCTGGGGTTGATCAGCCTCACTAGTCGCCGCCGGGCGTCCTGGACGGTGCTCGGCGCCTTCGTTCTGCTATGTATCGGCCTGATTGTTGGTCGCAATGTTGAGTTCGGAGATTTGAATCCGGGTGCACCAGAGCTGCGTGCAGAGTCCCGTTACAACCAGGATGTTTCTTTCGTCACTGCCAACTATGGGTTGTCGATCGACCAGTTCGTGGTGATGCTCAGAACACCGCCCGGAGAATGTACGCAGTACGCGTCGGTTGTCGAGGCAGACCGTCTCAGCTCGCATTTGCGTTCGTTGCCTGGAGTGCAGACTACCTACTCATCAGCCGATGGCATTCGCCTGGCGTCGTCCGGGGCGTTTGAAGGAAACCCCAAATGGCTTACGATCCCCCGGAATACCAGTAACCGTACGCAGGCTTTCAACATGTTCTCCACCGACCGGCCAGAACTGGCAGACCGGTCATGTGAAATAACACCAATCATTGCTTACCTGACTGACCACAAGGCAGACACGCTTGATGGAATTATTGCTGCCGTAGAAGCGTACTCCGATCAGTACGGTACGGAAAATCGTCAATTCCTTCTTGCAGCGGGCAGCGCGGGTATCGAAGCCAGTACCAATATAGTGGTCCGGCAAAGCTTCTGGATTCTGCATTTCGTACTCTATGGTGTAGTGGCGCTGCTGTGTCTCATCACCTTCCGTAGCTGGCGGGCGGTGGTCGTTGCGCTGGTTCCCCTGATCATTACGTCGGTATTGTGTGAGGCACTGATGTACGTTCTGGGGATCGGTATCAAGGTAGCCACGTTGCCAGTGATTGCGGTAGGGGTAGGTGTTGGCGTCGATTACGCTTTGTATCTGCTCAGCGTGCAGTTGGGCTTGCAGCGCCAAGGTTTGACGCTGGCGGAATCCTATGCCGGATCGCTGGATTTCGTTGGCCGGATCGTCGCGCTGGTGGGCCTCACCATGGCAGCTGGCGTACTGCCCTGGATCTGGTCGCCGATCAAATTCCAGGCAGATATGGGCATTCTCCTGAGCTTCATGTTTCTGTGGAACATGATCGGCGCTCTGGTCCTGATTCCCGCGCTCTCGCACTTCTTGCTGAAAACCGATGCGGACCGTTTGCCCGGTGAAGACATATCGGCTGTGGTAGATGCTGACCGGGTTGAGTCTGGGAGTGGCAAAAGTGCCGACCTGCCAGTTAATAATAGTGCCAGGCAAAGAGACAAGGTTTCTGTCTGACGGCCGGAGCAACAAAGGAAGCCAATCACGGTGAAGCTGGGAATTGAAAACAGGGTTGCTTTTGTCTCGGGTGGCAGCAAGGGCATTGGCCGGGCATGCAGTGACGTGCTGGCAGCGGAAGGATGTCGGGTAATGGTTGCTGCGCGCGGAGCCGATGCTGTTGAGCAGACCGTGGAAGCCATACGCCGCATGGGCGGCATTGCTGAAGGAGTTACCGCCGACCTGACCAGTGCTGCAGGCGTGGCTCTGGCCGTCGAAGCCACCAGGCACTGCTTTGCTCCGCCAGATATTGTCATTACCAATGTGCACGGCGGTGAGCCTTGTGATTTTCTGGACAGTGATCCGGACGAGTTCGTTAATGCTTTTAACAGTCTGGTCATGAGCATCGTGCATCTGGCGCGTGCCACCCTGCCGGCGATGCGCGAGCAGGGTTGGGGGCGGCTTCTCACCATTGGAACTGCAGCCGCCAAAGAGCCGGCCGCAGGGCTGAAGCTCATGGCTGCCAATACGGCCAGAGCCGGAGTGGTGACGCTGAACAAGTCCCTGGCGGATGAGTTTGCCCGGGACGGCATCACGGTGAATACCCTGGCGACGGGGTGGATTGGCACCCAGCATATGCTGGACCAGGTTGGCCATATGGCCCAGGCGCGTGGCCTGGCGGCTGACGATTTGCTCGCGCGCCTGTCCAGAGGCGTACCGGTCGGACGAATAGGCTCGCCACGGGAGCTAGCGTCGCTGGCAGCCTACCTGTGCTCGGATCTGGCAGGCTATGTCACCGGTTGCCTGATTCCCGTTGATGGCGGCTCCCATAAGTCTGCCTGGTAGCCTTAAAAACGTGATGACAGTAGACAACCCAAGCCCTGACGAACAACTGCTCCAGGCATCGACCCTCTGGCAACTGCTGGAGCATCGGGTGCAGCGCAGCCCCTCGGCGACCATGCTGATAGACGCTGGTCGCGGCCTGAAGCTGACCTTTGCCCAGGCTCACAATATTGCTGAACGTCTGGCCGCGGGTTTTCTCGCTACAGGTATTGCTCCCGATAGTGTAGTCACCTGGCAGCTACCCACCGGTGTTACTGCGGTAATGACGGCTTTGGCGTTGTCGCGCCTGGGCTGTGTGCAGAATCCGATTATCCATCTGTATGGCGAACGCGAGCTGACGTTAGTGTTGGGCCGCAGCCGATCAGAATTCCTATTGGTGCCCGGTATTACTTCCGGGCGCGATTACCCTGCCGAAGCCGGCCGAGTCTGTGCCCAGCTAAAAGAGCCGCCGATGTTGCTGGTAATGGAGGGTGAGCTGCCCCAGGGCAAGCCATCTACGCTACCACCCCCGCCGCAGGAGGGGGGCAGCGTACGTTGGGTTTATTACACCTCTGGCACGACGTCTGATCCCAAGGGGGCCAGACACACTGACGAAACCCTGATGACGGGAGGGCGTAATCTGGCGATCGCGATGGCGGTAGCTGCCGATGATGTAGGCACCGTTGCGTTCCCCTATGCGCATATCGGGGGAGCCATGTATACCTGCATGTTGCTTGCCAGCGGCATGAGTGCGGTGTTGCTGGAACGCTTTGTGCCAGCCGAAGCCTGTGCCACCTTCAGGCGTTACCGGGTTACCACCACTGGTGGCAGTACTGCTCATTATGAAGCACTGCTGGCGGAGCAGCGTCGCCAGCCGGATACGCCATTGCTGCCTGCACTCAAGTTGTTATGTGGGGGCGGCGCACCCAAGCCCCCCGACCTGTACTTTGCCATCCGGCGCGAATTGGGCTGCGGGCTGACGCACAACTACGGCATGACCGAGGTTCCGCTGGTTTCAGCCGGCACCCCGCAGGACAGCGACGAACAGCTGGCACACACCGACGGTATGCCGGTGCAGGATGTTGAAGTGATTATCGTGAAAAGGGACGGCGATGTCGCAAGACCTGGTCAGGAAGGAGAAATACGCTTACGCGGGAAGGGAGTGTTCAAGGGTTATACCGATACCGCATTGAATGAGGAAGCCTTTGATCAGAACGGATATTTTCGTACCGGAGATCTTGGCGTGCTGCGCGCGGATGGACGGTTGGCGCTTACCGGGCGACTCAAGGATGTGATTATTCGCAAGGGGGAAAATATTTCGGCTCGTGAAATTGAGGAGCTGTTGTATTCCCATCCCCGGGTCGCCAACGTAGCAGTCATTGGCTTACCGGATGCACAGCGCGGCGAACGTGTTTGTGCGGTAGTCGAACCCGTGCCAGGCGAGGTACCGCTGAGCTTTGACGAAATGGTCGCCTTTTTCCATGCCGCTGGAGTCATGCGGCAGAAAATCCCCGAACAGCTGGAGATCATGGAGCAACTGCCGCGTAATCAGGCGCTTAACAAGATTCTCAAGCATAAATTGCGGGAGCTGTTTGTCGCGGGCTGAGGAGGTCGACGCTGCCCCATTCGGGCAGCGTCTGCCTTCTCCGAATCAGCTCGACTGCAACGCCTGAATCAGGGTTTCCGAATCGCTCAGCGTACTGTACAGCGGGAGCAGGTTCTTGCAGATGAAGTGGTGAGTCTCCTCCGTTGCGCCAGCAATGCAGTCTTCCGCCACCAGCACCTGGTAACCCAGGTCGGACGCGCAGAGCGCCGTTCCTGAAATGGCGACGTTAGTGGAAACGCCCGCCAGGATAACGGTTTGTACGTTCATGTTGCGCAGAATCGTATCCAGGTCCGTTCCGTGAAAGGACACCAGGCTGAAGCTGCGCGAATGCAATATGTCACCGGGAGCGGGAGAAAGCTCCGGTACCGGCTCGACGTCAGTCGAACCCTGAATCATCCTGCCCGCCTTTGAGGTCTGGGCGACCACTACCGACGTCAACGGCAGGTCCACATAGCCCGGGCGGTGAGCTACATGCAGGTGTATCACAGGTAGTCCCTGATCGCGCATGGCGCTGGCAAGTTGCGCGATCCGGGCAGTTATCCCGCGCTCCTGCACTTGTTCGGCAATGCCGGGAAACATCGTCAGCGCCGGATCAATGACTGCACGCTGGCATTCGCTGATCAGCAGCGCGGCGCGTTGGCCACTTTCCAGACCGCGTGGTTTTTTCATTGTTGTTTCCTTTCTGTTGGCAAATGCAAAAGAGCCTGGTGGACCTTTCTTTTCTGGTCATCAGGCTCGTTTTTAGATAATAGCTGATATATAGTTAGTTTTCTATATGTTGAATGATAGGACCTTTGATATGAATGCCATGATTGATGATTCTATCGCCGTCATGCTGAAAGAGTCAGCGGACAGCTTTCTTTCCGGACTGTCGCCAGTAGCGCGGCTTGCATTGGGGAATGAGCCGGTACGGCTTGTTGACCGTGCGGTCTGGTCAAGCATGGCGGACCTGGGCTGGACGGCGGTGTTGCTGAATGAAGAGCTGGGCGGCAGCGGTCTCGGGCTTGAAGAGGCTGCAGTACTGGCAGAAATCATGGGCAACAAGCTGCTGGGGGAGCCATTTGTAGCCTGTTGCGTCATGCCTTCAATAGTACTGAATGACAGCATCCGGACTGACGCCGTAACGCATATCGCCAGGCAGCTCGCCAGCGGAGAGCGGCTGGTTACATTGGCGTGGCAGGAACAGGAGAACCAGACCGCTCCCGGTCTGCCGGAGACAGTCCTGAGGGACGGTCGCGTCAGTGGCGTCAAACGCTTTGTCTCCGGGTGCGAGGATGACAGTATCCTGCTGGTATCGGTGCAGACAGGGGACGAGATTGCGCTGGTTGCGGTTGATGCCAGCGGCGCTGGTGTGCGCATCGAGCGCTTTGGCGCTGGTGTAGGATCGCAGGCCCATGTTTATTTTGACCAGGTTGAACTGATCGGCAGTGCTCCCCTGCTGATAGGTGAGGCAGCGCGGCAAACGCTGGGACAGGCGCTGCTGGCAGGATGCATTGTTCTGAGTGCCGAGCTGTGCGGATATGCCAACGGCTGCCTGGCCAAGACGCTCGATTTTGTTGGGCAGCGCCACCAGTTTGATCGACCAATCGCTTCATTCCAGAGCATCCAGCACCGTTGCGTGGATCTTGACATCGAATGTCGCCTCGGCAATGCAGCCTGGAAGCATGCCGTTGCATGCTTCAGCCAATCCACCACTGCCCCGCAGACGCTGGCTGCTGCGAGTAGCGCCAAGGCGCGATGTGCTGACGCGGCGGTAAAAGTTGCCTTGCAGTCTGTGCACATGCACGGCGCAATGGGGTTTTCCGAGGAAACCGGTGTAGGCCTTTACTTGCGTGCGGCCCTTTTTGCTGCGGCTTGGCTGGGTGGAGCCAGAGAGCACCGGCGGTTTTTTCAGAGCGAAAGTGGCACGGTCGCCGCTCCGAACGAGCCTCCTGCCTTGATCGCCGACGTTGCACCTGCTCCCGTGAATATGGATGCCCTGTCGGACGACGGTTTCAGGTTGTATTTGCGCCAATGGATCAATGACAACTACCCCGCCCACCTGCGTCAGAATGACAGACGGCCTTTCCTGCGCCTGCGCGCCGATGACATGACCCACTGGCTGAAGCTGTTGAACGACAACGGTCTGCGCGCTCCGGCCTGGCCGAAGGCATACGGTGGCATGGGCCTGTCCTTTGCCAGACAGCTCATCTACCAGCAGGAGATGGAACGCGCAGGGGTTGGTCGGATTATCGATACCGGTGAAACCCAGCTGGGTCCAACATTGATGACCTGGGGCACCGATGAGCAGAAAGCGTACTACATGCCGCGGATCCTCGAATGTACCGATGTCTGGAGCCAGGGCTATTCGGAGCCTGGCTCGGGCTCGGATCTGGCCAGCCTGAAAACCCGCGCCGATTTGCAGGGCGACGAGTTCATCGTTAATGGGCAGAAGATCTGGACCACCCATGCTACCGATGCAACGCACGTCTTTGCCCTGGTGCGCACTGGCCGGTTCGAGAAGAAGCAGCAGGGAATCAGTTTTCTGCTGATTGATCTCAAGTCCCCAGGCATAAGCATACGACCGATCCGCAATATTGCTGCCGAAGAAGAATTCTGTGAGGTGTTTTTCGATGACGTCAGGGTGCCGGCCGGCAATCTGGTGGGCAAGTTGCATGAAGGGTGGTCGGTAGCTAAATCCCTTCTTGGTCATGAGCGCATCTGGCTTGGTAGCTCCGCTATGGCCTGGAGCGCGCTGGCGCTGACTGAGCGGATGTTGCGGGCGCTAGAGCTGACTGAAGACCGTGGCGTGATGGATCGCTTTGCTCAGCTGCAGGCAGACCTCCAGGACTACCGGCAGCTGTATGGCCAGATGTGTGACCACATTGCCAGTGACGATGGTGAGCCAGGTCCTGAGTCTTCCATTCTCAAAGTCTATATCTCTGAACTGTTGCAGCGCATTACCGAGTTCAATGTAGAGATCGCCGGGGAGTATGGCGGGGTAGTGGGCAGCTTTGATCTAGCAGGCCTGACGGTCGATCTGCATTGGATGCTGATGATGGCTCGACCAGTATCGATCTATGCCGGTACGAATGAAGTACAGCGCGACATTCTTGCAAAAAACCTTTTGAAAATGCCTGGTGTGCCAAAAGCCTGAGCGGCTGCTGGGCATCTATATAACTGAGGATATGAGACATGAGAGAAGCGGTCATCGTTTCTACGGCGAGGACACCGATCGGCAAGGCCCATCGGGGAGCGCTAAACAACATCAAGTCACCTACCATGACCGCCCATGCCATTGAACATGCAGTCAAGCGTGCTGGTGTGGAGCCAGGCGAGGTAGAGGATGTGATAATCGGTGCCGCAATGGGCGCAGGTACTGCGGGCCGAAACCTGGCGCGGGCCGCTGCGCTGCGTGCCGGGCTCGCAGATACCGCCGGAGGCTCGACGGTGGACCGGCAATGTGCCTCAGGTCTTATGGCTATCGCCATTGCAGCCAAGCAGGTGATTACCGACCATATGGATATCGTTGTCGGTGGCGGCTCGGAAAATGTCAGCGCCCTGACCCCGGCCTACCTGGAATGGGCAGTAAGGGACAAGGATGATGCCCTGATCGCGGTGTCACCCAACGCCTATATGCCGATGATTGATACAGCCGAGTTTGTGGCGCGCAAATATGGGATCACCCGAGAGCAGCAGGACGAGTTTGCCTTGATGGCTCATCTGCAAGCTTTGAGCGCTCAGCAGGGCGGACGCTTCAAAGATGAAATCGCGCCCATTCAGGTAACTCAGAAACAGGTTAATCGGGATTCCAAAGAAGTAACATACAGGGATTTCCTGTTTGCTGAAGATGAGTGCCCTCGTCACGGAACGACAGCGGAAGGGTTGGCCAGTCTAAATCCGGTGATGGAAGGTGGTACTGTCACTGCGGGTAATGCCAGCCAGTTGTCGGACGGCGCCTCTGCCTGTCTGATCATGGAGAGCAGACTGGCCGAACAGCGAGGTCTCACACCTTTGGGCGCGTACCGCGGATTCATGGTAACGGGCTGCGCGCCGGAAGAAATGGGTATCGGGCCGGTGACGGCGGTGCCTAAGCTATTGGCGAAACATGGTTTGACTGTCTCAGATATCGGGCTGTGGGAATTGAACGAAGCTTTTGCAGTGCAGGCGCTTTACTGTCGAGACCGACTTGATATTGACCCTGCGTGCTTCAACGTCAACGGCGGCGGCATATCGCTTGGCCACCCGTTCGGCATGACCGGTTCGCGGTTGGTTGGCAGTGCCTTGCTGGAAGGACGCCGTCGCGGTGTCCGTTACGTGGTTGTTACCATGTGTGTAGGTGGTGGAATGGGAGCTGCGGGCCTGTTTGAGGTGTATCACTGAGTACTGCTGTCGCTGTCTAGTCCTGAAATAGGTTTACACCTGATTCTTTCAAAACACCCGATGCACCGCATCGGGTGTTTCATATTGCAACGAGAGATGGGGCCGCTTGGTGTTATAGAGCCGAACTGACTCGTCTACCATTCGAGATGCCTC